>ERZ1066121.15-NODE-15-length-246564-cov-9.979490_pt1 | contig 246564 bp, 243 predicted proteins | sample MGYA00382768_ERZ1066121 | MGnify/ENA primary metagenome ERZ1066121 (study PRJEB33369, sample SAMEA5778351) | biofilm metagenome | biome: Industrial cooling water; feature: Water cooling tower basin; material: Biofilm | place: United Arab Emirates | collected...
TATCATCACGGAGAAAATTACCAAAGAGGGTGAGGCAGCGAACCGCTTTGGTTTCATCGTTGACAAGAACGCGAACAAGATTCAGATTCGTAAAGCGGTTGAGGCGGCTTACGGTGTGACGATTGTTAACGTTAACACGATGAATGTTCGTCCGGACCGTACGGTAAAGTATACCAAGAGCGGTTTGATCCAGGGCAAGACCAGCGGTTACAAAAAAGCGGTCGTTCAGGTTCAGGAGGGCGAAACAATTGATTTTTATAACAACAACATCTAATAAGAGGCAGAGAAATGTCAATTAGAAAACTAAAACCTATTACCCCGGGCCAGCGATTTAGAGTTGTGAATGGTTTTGACGCCATTACGACTGACAAGCCGGAGCGTTCATTATTGGCACCGATAAAAAGCTCAGGAGGTAGAAATAGTCAAGGAAAGATGACCATGCGTTATACTGGCGGTGGTCACAAGAAAAGGTATCGTATTATCGATTTCAAGCGTACGAAAGACGGTATTCCGGCAACGGTTAAGTCTATCGAGTACGATCCGAACCGTACGGCGTTTATTGCACTGCTTTCTTATGCAGATGGTGAGAAGACGTATATCATTGCACAGAACGGACTTAAAGTTGGTCAGGTGCTGATGTCTGGTGCGGAAGCACAGCCTGAAATCGGAAACACGATGCCACTCAGCAAAATTCCGCTGGGTACTGTAATTTCATGTATTGAACTGCGTCCGGGTCAGGGTGCGGTAATTGCGCGTTCTGCCGGTACTTTTGCTCAATTAATGGCAAGAGACGGAAAGTATGCTACTATTAAAATGCCTTCAGGCGAGACTCGTTTGATATTGCTGACTTGTTCTGCAACTATCGGTGCTGTGTCGAATTCAGATCATCAGTTAATTGTATCCGGTAAAGCGGGTAGAAGCAGATGGTTGGGTAGAAGACCACGTACAAGAGCAGTTGCCATGAACCCGGTAGATCACCCGATGGGTGGTGGTGAAGGACGTTCTTCCGGAGGTCACCCACGCTCTCGTAAAGGATTGCCGGCGAAAGGTTACAGAACTCGTGCCAAGGCGAATCCGAGCAACAAGTATATTGTAGAACGCAGAAAGAAATAATCATACATGGCACGTTCATTAAAGAAAGGACCTTACGTTCACTATAAACTGGAGAAGAAGGTTCAGGAAAATATAGAAAAGGGAAATAAGGCAGTGGTTAAGACCTGGTCTCGGGCATCGATGATCACTCCTGATTTCGTCGGTCAGACAATTGCAGTACACAACGGGCGTCAGTTCGTTCCGGTTTATGTTACTGAAAACATGGTAGGGCACAAGTTGGGTGAATTTTCTCCGACGCGGTCTTTCAGAGGTCACGCAGGTGCTAAAAATAAAGGTAAAAAGTAAGAAGTCATGGGAGTTCGTAAAAGAGAAAGAGCCGAAGGCATTAAGGAGGCTAACAAGCAGATCGCTTTCGCCAAGCTGAATAATTGCCCTACTTCACCGAGAAAGATGCGCCTGGTTGCTGATCTGGTGAGAGGCCAGAAAGTAGAAAGAGCGTTGAACCTTTTGCGGTTTAGCACTAAAGAAGCGTCGCGCAAACTTGAGAAGCTGTTGCTTTCCGCTATCGCAAACTGGCAAGCAAAAAATGCTGACGCCAATATGGAAGATGCAGGTCTGTTTGTGAAGGAAATCCGTGTTGACGGAGGTATGATGCTCAAAAGGCTTCGTCCTGCACCACAAGGTCGCGCGCACAGAATCAGAAAACGTTCCAATCACGTAACTATCGTGCTTGGTGCTACTAATAACACACTTAGCAATTAACAAACAGTATGGGACAAAAAACAAATCCAATTGGAAATCGCCTCGGCATTATCAGAGGATGGGATTCAAACTGGTATGGTGGGAATGATTACGGGGATAAAATCGCCGAAGATCACAAAATCCGCAAGTACATCCATGCACGTTTGTCTAAAGCGAGTGTTTCGAAAGTAATCATCGAAAGAACGCTGAAGCTTGTAACCGTTACTATCACCACTGCTCGTCCGGGTATCATTATCGGGAAAGGCGGCCAGGAGGTAGACAAGCTGAAAGAGGAACTTAAGAAGATTACAGACAAGGAAGTTCAGATCAACATTTTTGAAATTAAAAGACCTGAATTGGATGCTTATCTGGTTGCTACAAGCATCGCACGTCAGATCGAAAGCAGAATTTCGTACAGAAGAGCAATTAAAATGGCGATTGCTGCTTCGATGAGAATGAATGCTGAAGGTGTAAAAGTGATGATCTCGGGGCGTCTGAACGGTGCTGAAATGGCGCGTTCAGAAAGCTTCAAGGAAGGACGTATTCCATTGTCAACTTTCAGGGCTGACATTGATTACGCACTGGCAGAAGCACACACGACTTACGGTCGTATGGGTATCAAAGTGTGGATCATGAAAGGGGAAGTTTATGGCAAAAGAGATCTTTCTCCACTTGTGGGTATGGACAAAAAACAGTCCGGAACCGGAGGAGGAAAAAGCGATTCGCCACGCGGTGAGCGTAAATCTTTTGGCAAAGACCGTAAACCGGAAGGCCGAAAAAGAAAGTAATTACCTAAACTAAGAAAAAATGTTACAGCCTAAAAGAACCAAATACCGTAAGGTACAGAAGGGCCGGATGAAAGGGATCTCTCAGCGAGGCCATGAACTTTCTAACGGTATGTTCGGCATCAAATCCCTGGATTCTTCATTTTTGACATCACGTCAGATTGAGGCTGCGCGTATCGCCGCAACCCGTTACATGAAGAGGGAAGGACAACTTTGGATTAAAATTTTCCCGGATAAACCTATTACAAAGAAACCTCTTGAGGTTCGTATGGGTAAAGGTAAAGGAGCTGTTGAATATTGGGCTGCCGTGGTTAAGCCGGGCAGAATCATGTTCGAAGTAGGTGGAGTGCCACTTTCCGTAGCGAAAGAAGCATTGCGTCTGGCCGCTCAGAAACTTCCGGTGAAGACCAAGTTTGTTGTTGCAAGGGATTTTGAAGCATAATCTAAAACGAATATGAAACAGTCAGAAATTAACAAACTCTCTGTAGCAGAACTGCAGGAGAAGCTTAGTCAGACTAAGAAAGCTTATGCTGATTTGAAAATGGCGCACGCCATTTCCCCGATTGAGAATCCGCTTCAGATCAGAAGCGCAAGAAGAACCGTTGCGAGGCTCGCTACCGAGCTTACCAAAAGAGAGCAACAACAATAACTGCTTCTGAAGTATGGAAAAAAGAAACTTAAGAAAAGAGAGAATTGGGGTTGTGACTTCCAACAAAATGGAGAAGTCGATCGTAGTGGCTGAAGTCCGCCGCGTGAAACACCCACTGTATGGTAAGTTCGTATTGCGTACCAAAAAATACCACGCACACGACGAGAAAAACGATTGCAACATTGGCGATACAGTACGGATCATGGAAACACGTCCGCTGAGTAAAACCAAGTGCTGGAGATTAGTTGAAATCATTGAAAGAGCGAAATAATCATGGTACAACAGGAATCAAGACTAAAAGTAGCAGACAACACGGGCGCTAAGGAAGTTCTGGCGATCCGCGTTTTGGGAGGTACCAAAAGACGGTATGCTTCTGTCGGCGATAAAATCGTAGTTTCTATTAAAGATGCTACGCCAAACGGCAACGTTAAAAAAGGTGCTGTTTCAACGGCTGTTGTTGTTCGTACCAAGAAGGAAGTCCGCAGGGCTGATGGCTCTTACATCCGTTTTGACGATAACGCATGTGTGCTGTTGAACGCACAGGGCGAAATGCGGGGAACCCGTGTTTTCGGACCTGTAGCGCGCGAGCTTCGCGAAAAGCAGTTCATGAAAATTGTTTCACTGGCACCTGAAGTGCTTTAATTTATTTAAAGATGAAGCTAAAGATCAAATCAGGAGATACCGTAAAGGTAATTGCAGGTGACCACAAAGGTTCAACCGGAACTGTAACGCGCGTCTATCGCGAGACTAACAAGGCAATCGTTGAAGGCGTAAACATGGTGTCGAAACACACGAAGCCAAGCGCTAAAAATCCGCAAGGTGGAATTGTGAAGAAAGAAGCTCCTATCCATATTTCTAACCTGGCGCTTGTAGATCCGAAAACAAAGGACACTACACGTGTAGGGTATAGAACAGAAGGAGATAAGAAAGTGAGATTTTCTAAAAAATCTAATCAAGTATTATAGTCATGTCTTATATACCAAGATTAAAAGAAGAGTACAGATCCCGGGTGGTTTCTGCTCTTAAGGAAGAGTTCGGATACAGAAATGTAATGCAGGTGCCGAAGCTGGAGAAAATTGTCATCAGCAAAGGCGTAGGTGCGGCAGTATCTGACAAGAAACTGATTGATTACGCGGTAGAAGAGCTGACTAAAATTACCGGACAAAAGGCAGTTGCCACCATGTCAAAGAAAGACGTGGCTTCGTTCAAACTGAGAAAAGGTATGCCGATCGGTGCTAAAGTAACCCTGCGTGGCGAACGTATGTACGAGTTCCTCGATCGTTTGGTTACAGCAGCATTGCCTCGCGTGCGCGATTTCAGTGGAATCAAGGCCGAAGGATTTGACGGAAGAGGTAATTACAACCTGGGTATTCAGGAGCAAATTATTTTCCCGGAAATTGATATCGATAAAGTTAACAAAATCTCAGGAATGGATATTACCTTTGTGACCTCTGCAAAAACAGACAAGGAAGCAAAGTCGCTTTTGGCTGAGTTAGGTTTACCTTTTAAAAAGAATTAAGTTATGGCTAAAGAATCAATGAAAGCCCGTGAGGTAAAGCGGCAAAAAATGGTTGCCAAATACGCTGAGAAAAGAAAAGCGCTTTTGGAAGCCGGAGACTACGAAGGTCTTCAAAAATTGCCGAAAAATGCCTCACCCGTTCGCCTTCACAACCGTTGTAAACTGACAGGCAGACCTCGCGGTTACATGCGTCAGTTTGGTATTTCACGTGTTACTTTCCGTGAAATGGCGAACCAGGGATTGATCCCGGGAGTGAAGAAAGCCAGCTGGTAATCAAGCTAAGCTTTTGGCGCCGCAATTCGGTTCGGCAAATGCCGGGTAATTGCAGAGTTGAAAGTCATGAAGCTGTTTGCTTACAGCTAAAAATAAGTTCAATTGGTTTCAGGTTCTGAAGGAGGGTCCCGAAGAAAACCGTTACCGCAATTTAATCAATATGTACACAGATCCAATCGCGGATTATCTGACCAGAGTGCGTAACGCTGTTGCAGCGAACCACAAGGTCGTCGAGATTCCTGCTTCAAACATGAAGAAGGAAATCACCAAAATTTTGTTCGATCAGGGCTATATCCTTAGCTACAAGTTCGAAGACAGTACCGTACAGGGGACGATTAAAATCGCTCTTAAGTACGATAAAGAAACGAAAGAGCCCGTAATCAAGGATTTACAGCGAATCTCTAAGCCAGGTTTGCGTAAATATGCCGGGTCAAAAGAACTTCCCAGAATTCTTAACGGACTTGGAATTGCGATCGTGTCGACTTCTAAAGGTTTGATGACCGGGAAGCAGGCGAAGCAACTGAATATCGGTGGAGAGGTAATTTGTTACGTATACTAAAAAAACAGACGAAACGATGTCAAGAATAGGTAAAAATCCCGTGACAATTCCTGCCGGCGTTACTGTTGACGTAGCCAATGGAGTAATCACTGTAAAGGGAAAATTAGGACAGCTAACGCAGGAATATTCGGATGTAACGATTAACGTGGCTGATGGCCAGGTAACCGTTGAGCGTCCGTCAGATTCAAAAGACCACAGAGCGAAACACGGACTGTATCGTGCGCTGATCGCGAACATGATTACTGGTGTTTCTGAAGGATTTACTAAGGAACTCGAGCTTGTAGGTGTTGGATACCGTGCTTCCAATCAAGGTCAGAAACTGGATCTTGCTCTTGGATTCTCACACAATATCATCCTTGAAGTGGCTCCGGAAATCAAATTGGAAACCATTTCAGAGAAAGGTAAAAACCCGATCATTAAGCTGACGTCTTATGACAAGCAACTTGTTGGTCAGGTAGCTGCCAAAATCCGCGGATTCCGCAAGCCTGAACCTTACAAAGGAAAAGGTGTGAAATTCGTTGGTGAAGTATTAAGAAGAAAAGCAGGTAAATCAGCTTAAAAGTAAAAGAGTATGTCATTAAATAAATCTGAAAGAAGACAAAGAATCCGCTACCGGATTCGCAAAATTGTCAGCGGAACCGCGGCAAAACCAAGGTTGTCCGTTTTCCGGAGCAACAAGGAAATCTACGCGCAACTGATTGACGACGTCAATGGCGTTACCCTTTTATCGGCTTCATCACGCGATAAAGGCGTGGATCTGAAAGGAACCAACATCGAAATCGCAGCTGCAGTCGGAAAACTGATTGCTGAGAAAGCGGTTAAAGCCGGAATTGACAGTGTATCATTCGACAGAAGCGGATACCTCTACCACGGACGAGTTAAATCATTAGCTGACGGCGCGAGAGAGGCCGGACTTAAATTCTAAGAGTATCATGTACCATAAATACAAAAACGTAGAAATTGTTAAGCCAAGTGGTCTTGAGCTTAAGGATCGTTTGGTGAGCGTTAACCGCGTAACCAAAGTTACTAAAGGGGGTAGAGCTTTTGGCTTTTCCGCTATTGTAGTCGTAGGTGACGAAAACGGTGTTGTCGGTCATGGACTTGGCAAATCTAAGGACGTATCTGAAGCAATTGCCAAAGCAGTTGAGGATGCGAAGAAGAACCTCGTAAGAATCCCACTCAGCGGACAATCAGTTCCGCATGAGCAAAAAGGTAAATTCGGTGGGGCACGCGTATTCCTAATGCCTGCATCGCACGGTACCGGTGTTATTGCCGGTGGTGCGGTTCGTTCGGTACTGGAATCAGTTGGTATCCACGACGTACTTTCGAAGTCTCAGGGATCCTCAAACCCTCACAACGTAGTTAAGGCTACTTTTGATGCACTACTTCAGATGAGAAGCGCGCAGACTGTAGCAAGACAACGTGGAATTTCACTGGATAAAGTGTTTAAAGGCTAATAACAGGAACTATGGCTAAGATTAGAGTAAAGCAGATCAGAAGCAAAATTAATTGCCCGCTGACACAGAAAAGAGGTCTTGAAGCACTTGGGCTTCGCAGGCTGGGCCAAGTGGTCGAGCACGAGTCAAATCCTGCTATCCTTGGAATGATAAACAAAGTTAAACACCTGGTTTCCGTTGAGGAAGCTAAATAACAACTGTTATGAATTTAAGCAACTTACAACCTGCTGCAGGTTCGACACACAACCAGAATAAAAGGGTTGGTCGCGGTGAAGGTTCCGGAAAAGGCGGAACAGCTGCACGCGGACACAAAGGGGCCAAGTCTCGTTCAGGTTATTCGAAAAAGATTGGTTTTGAAGGTGGTCAGATGCCACTTCAGCGTCGTGTTCCGAAGTTCGGATTTACCAACATCAACCGCGTGGAATACCAGGGTGTGAACCTTGATACGCTGCAAAAGCTGGTCGATAACGGTATCGTAACGGATACGGTAGACCTGACAACTTTTGTAACGAACAGGCTGGCAACTAAGAATGAAGTGGTTAAAATCCTCGGAAGAGGTGAGCTGAAGGCCAAACTTAAAGTAAGCGCTCACAAATTTACCGCAGCTGCCAAAGCGGCAATCGAAGCTGTCGGTGGTGAAGCAATAACCATATAATTCTGTAGCCGGATGAAGAAATTTTTTGAATCATTGGCTAACGTATGGAAGATAGAGGAGCTCAAGAACCGCATTTTGCTGACTCTCGGGCTTCTTCTTGTATATCGTTTTGGTGCGCAAGTTACCCTGCCCGGAATCGATGCAGCGCAACTCGCAAACCTCGGAGAGCAAACTAAAGACGGAATCGCATCGATTCTTGATATGTTTACCGGTGGCGCTTTTTCACAGGCGTCCGTGTTTGCATTGGGTATCATGCCTTACATCTCCGCATCAATCGTAGTACAGCTAATGGGAATTGCCATTCCGTACTTGCAAAAATTGCAGAAAGAAGGTGAAAGCGGCCGTAAGAAATTAAACCAGATAACGCGGTGGCTTACCATCATTATCTGTTTGGTTCAGGCACCCGGATACATCTATAACCTGTACCGGACACTGCCGCCTCAGGCATTCCTTTTAGGATTTGATTCTTTCGCGTTTTTGTTTTCTTCCGTCATCATTCTTATCACCGGAACCATTTTCGCAATGTGGCTTGGTGAAAAAATCACGGATAAAGGAATCGGAAACGGTATCTCCCTGTTGATTATGGTGGGTATTATTGCCCGTCTTCCACAGGCGTTTATACAGGAGTTTTCGAGCCGTATCACCAACAACAACGGCGGTCCGCTGCTTTTGGTTATTGAAGTGGTGATCTGGTTACTGGTAATCATTGCCTGTATCCTGCTGGTGATGGCCGTACGCAGAATTCCCGTACAGTACGCAAGAAGAACCGTTAGCGGTGAATTCGAGAAAGATGCAGCCGGTGGCAACAGACAGTGGATTCCTCTGAAGCTTAACGCTTCAGGAGTAATGCCGATTATCTTTGCTCAGGCCATCATGTTTATTCCGGCAGCATTAGCTGGTTTGTCACAATCAGAAACTTCGCAAACCATCGCAGGTACTTTCAGCGATCCCTTCGGATTCTGGTACAATTTCGTGTTCGCGACGCTGATCATTTTGTTTACGTATTTCTATACGGCCATCACGGTCCCGACAAACAAAATGGCCGACGATCTGAAACGAAGCGGAGGCTTTATTCCGGGCACACGTCCGGGTGCAGAAACATCTGATTTATTAGACAAAATCATGTCGTTGATTACATTCCCCGGCGCACTGTTCCTTGCATTGCTGGCTGTATTCCCGGCTATCATGGCAAGTGCCTTCGACGTACAACAGGCATGGGCGATGTTTTACGGTGGTACCTCACTTATCATCATGGTAGGTGTAGCCATCGATACCATTCAACAAATCAATTCGTACCTGCTTAACAAGCATTATGACGGATTGATGAAAACAGGACGTAACAGAAAAGCTGTCGCATAACTTATGGCTAAGCAAGCAGCAATAGAACAAGACGGATCCATAATCGAAGCATTGTCAAACGCAATGTTCCGGGTCGAACTGGAGAACGGACACATCGTGATCGCACACATCTCCGGAAAAATGAGGATGCACTACATCAAGTTGCTCCCGGGAGATAAGGTAAAACTCGAGATGAGTCCGTACGATCTGACAAAAGCAAGAATTACATACCGTTATTAAAGGCATTAACATGAAAGTAAGAGCATCTGTAAAGAAAAGAAGCGCCGACTGCGTAATCGTTCGCAGAAAAGGCAGATTATACGTAATCAACAAAAAGAATCCAAGGTTTAAACAGAGACAAGGATAATTATGGCAAGAATAGCAGGGGTTGATATCCCCAAAAACAAGAGAGGAATCATCGCTTTGACCTATATCTTCGGAATTGGCAAAAGCAGAGCAATTGAAATTCTGGAGAAAGCCGGAGTAAGCCAGGACAAAAAAGTTCAGGACTGGAACGACCAGGAAATCGGAGCTATCCGTGATGCCGTTTCCTACTACAAGATCGAAGGTGAATTGCGTTCAGAAGTATCTCTGAACATCAAGCGTTTGATGGACATCGGATGCTACCGTGGTATCCGCCACAGAGCTGGCTTGCCGCTACGCGGACAACGCACTAAAAACAATTCACGTACAAGAAAAGGTAAGAGAAAAACTGTTGCTAACAAGAAGAAAGCAACTAAATAATAAATAGTTATGGCAAAAGCGACTGCAAAAAAGCGTAAGGTTGTCGTTGAATCGACAGGCGAAGCGCACATCAACGCTACCTTTAACAACATCATCATTTCACTGACCAACAAAAAAGGTGAGGTGGTTAGCTGGTCATCTGCCGGTAAAATGGGCTTCCGCGGTTCTAAAAAGAACACCCCATACGCTGCGCAAATGGCTGCTGAAGATGCAAGCAAAGTAGCTTTGGAAGCAGGATTGAAAAAAGTGAAGGTGTATGTTAAAGGACCGGGTAACGGACGCGAGTCTGCCATCCGATCCCTGCACAACGGCGGTATCGAGGTGACAGAAATCATCGACGTTACGCCAATGCCTCACAATGGATGTCGTCCTCCAAAGAGAAGAAGAGTTTAATTTTTTTTTCAGAGTATAACCCGGAACAGAAAACCGATCATCGGAGGATTTGACCTGAATTCATGATCGCTGTTCCACTTAATTTTCACAATGGCAAGATATACTGGTCCAAAAACAAGAATCGCCCGTAAGTTTGGCGAAGCAATTTTCGGCGAAGACAAATCGTTCGAAAAAAAGAATTACCCTCCGGGACAACACGGTCTCGCGAAAAAAAGAGGTAAAAAATCCGAGTACGCAGTACAGCTGATGGAGAAGCAGAAAGCAAAGTACACGTACGGCATCCTCGAAAAGCAATTCCGCAACCTGTTTGAAAAAGCAGCTGCAACAAAAGGAGTTACCGGTGAGGTACTTCTGCAGTTGTGCGAAGCGCGTTTGGATAACGTGGTCTATCGCATGGGAATCGCTCCTTCAAGAAGAGCAGCCCGTCAAATCGTATCGCACCGTCACGTTACCGTGAACGGAGAAGTGGTTAACATCCCTTCATACCACCTGAAAGCGGGCGATAAAGTTGCAGTTCGTGAGAAATCAAAATCGCTCGACACTATCCAGCAATCACTCGCTAATTCAGCTCATGTTTACGAGTGGATTACATGGAATAAAGATACCATGGAAGGAACTTTCGTTTCCGTTCCAGCAAGATTGCAGATCCCTGAAAACATCAAGGAACAGCTGATCGTCGAATTGTACAACAAATAATAATTGACACTAGTCGAACATTATGGCAATATTTAATTTTCAGAAGCCCGATAAGGTAATCATGATCGATTCTACGGATTTCGAAGGCAAGTTTGAATTCCGGCCTTTGGAACCCGGGTACGGTCTGACCGTCGGGAACGCGCTGCGCAGGGTACTGCTTTCAGCACTCGAAGGATATGCAATCACTTCAGTGCGAATCGAGGGCGTAGACCATGAATTCACCACGATTTCAGGCGTTGTGGAGGATGTTACCGAAATCATCCTTAACCTGAAGCAGGTGCGTTTCAAGCGCCAGATCGAGGATGTCGACAACGAATCAGTTACCATCTCCGTTTCCGGAAAAGAGCAGCTTACCGCTGGTGATTTCCAGAAATTTATCTCAGGATTCCAGGTTCTTAACCCGGAGCTTGTTATCTGTAACCTCGACGGTAAAGTAAACCTGAACATGGAACTCACCATCGAGAAAGGCCGCGGATACATTCCGGCTGAAGAAAACAAGAAGCCAAATGCACCTATCGGAACCATCTTTACCGACTCTATCTTTACCCCGGTAAAGAACGTGAAGTACGCTATCGAGAATTACCGGGTAGAGCAAAAAACCGATTACGAAAAGCTGGTTTTTGAAATCAAGACTGACGGATCAATTGCTCCGAAGGACGCTCTCACCGAAGCAGCAAAAACCCTGATTCACCACTTTATGCTGTTCTCCGATGAGCGTATCACACTCGAAGCGGACGAAATCGCGCAAACCGATTCATACGATGAGGAATCCCTGCACATGAGACAGCTTCTGAAGACCAAACTGGTCGATATGGATCTGTCTGTACGCGCCCTTAACTGCCTTAAAGCAGCCGAGGTGGAAACCCTGGGTGACCTGGTGTCGTTCAATAAAAACGACCTGATGAAATTCCGCAACTTCGGTAAAAAATCACTTACCGAGCTTGATGAGCTTGTTGCTGTGAAAAACCTTCACTTCGGAATGGATTTGAGTAAATATAAACTGGATAAAGACTAGTCTGATCCGTTCAGATGTAATTAGAATTAGCAATGAGACACGGAAAAAAAGTAAATCACCTAAGCAGGCAGTCGTCGCACCGCAAGTCGATGCTGGCAAACATGGCTTGCTCACTGATCATGCATAAGCGTATCAACACCACAGTTGCAAAAGCAAAAGCGCTGAAGCAATTTGTTGAACCACTAATCACCAAGTCGAAAGAAGATACTACCCACAACCGTCGTATCGTTTTCGCTTACCTGCGCAATAAATATGCGGTAACAGACCTGTTCCGCGATGTGGCTGCCAAAGTAGGCGATCGTCCCGGAGGATACACCCGTATCATCAAATTGGGCAACCGTCTGGGAGACAACGCCGATATGGCAATGATCGAACTTGTGGATTTCAACGAACTCTACAACGGTGGTAAGAAAGAAGTGAAAAAAGGAAGAAGCCGTCGCGGTGGAAAAGGTAAAAAAGCCGAAGAAACTACGACCGCAGAAACTCCTGCAACTCCGGCTGCAGAAGCACCTGAAGCTCCGGCTACAGACGCTCCAAAGCAAGACGCCGCTGAGTAAGCAGCACTAGCAAATTGAAAAGGGACAATCGAAAGGTTGTCCTTTTTTTTGCACTATTTTCTCGTAGGCTTGCACACCGTTTTGGGCGTGCCCCGCCTTTGGCGGGTCGGGCTTTCCGCTGTATCCGCGGCTGCGCCAGCTTGCCGCGAATGCCGCTGCAATCCCTCACGCACCAGTTCCAGAATGTTTCTGCAACGCGCAACGTAACTGCTCCCCAGCGACATCAGCAAACGATTACCGCATTTCGGACGGTATTCGTTTAGAATTCCTATTTTTGGTACTCAAAAAAAACAAGCTATGGCTTCAGGCTTCTTCGCTATTCTCGACGACATCGCAGCCCTTATGGACGACGTGTCGGTAACCGCTAAAATTGCAACCAAAAAAACAGCCGGCATCCTCGGCGATGATCTCGCCGTAAATGCGGAAAAAGCAACCGGTTTCCTGGCCTCCCGCGAGATTCCGGTGCTTTGGGGTATCACCAAAGGCTCGTTCATCAATAAACTGATCATAGTACCCGCAGCCCTTTTACTCAACGCGTTTTTCCCGATCGCGATTAAGTTTATTCTGGTGGCAGGCGGACTCTTTCTCGCATACGAAGGTGCCGAGAAAATCGTTGAGTTTCTGTTTCACCGAAAAAAAGAAGGGCATGAAGTGCTCGAAGAAATCCAACACGATCCCGATGCAGAAAAGAAAAAAATTCGCTCAGCTGTCGCTACCGATTTTATCCTTTCAGTCGAAATCGTAATTATCGCTCTGGGAAGCGTGTTAGATCGCCCGACATCCATTCAGATTGCTACCGTGTCAGTAGTGGCGCTCTTAGCAACGGTTGGTGTTTACGGTATTGTAGCACTCATTGTTCGGATGGACGACGCCGGTTTTAATCTTATGAAACGCAGCGCCCCCGGCAGCTTTCTCTACCAAACCGGAAATATGCTCGTTAACGCGCTGCCTTACATCATCAAAATACTGGCGGTTGTCGGAACCCTTGCCTTATTGCTTGTCGCAGGCGGCATCTTCAATCATTCCATCGATTTCCTCCATCATGCGCTGCACTCTTGGCCGGAAATCCTGAAGGATTTTGTGGTCGGCCTTTTGGCCGGACTGGCAGTAGTGGGGCTGATTTTTGCCGGTAAGAAACTATTCAAAAAGTAATGTCAAAAAAAATGGCTGTCTTCCAAAAGACAGCCATTTTGTTATTGGCAGGATGTTATTAATTCTTCAATAGCATCACCGTTTCTTTCAAAGTGTCATTGCTGATATGCAGCAGATACTGACCCTGAGGCAACAGAGGCAAATCGATACTGAAACGACCGGCTTCGACCTCCGTCGGAACAATGCTTAACTGCTGCCCGAGTACATTATATAAAGTTAATTGTACTTTTTCATTCGGCGCCGGTACGAGGCGGACATCAACACGATTGTCTACAGGGTTAGGAAACGCCTGAATTGCAAAGGCCGCATTCGGAACCACGGTTTGCAACGTGTTTACTTCAACGCATTCGGATACTGTCGTGCAGTCGTTCTCTGTAATTTCAACAGCATAAAAGCCATTCTGCGTGGCGGTATACACTGCTGTATCAGCCCCCGCAATTGGAAGATTGGTGGTACAGTCGATCCACTGATAGCTGTCCGCACCCGCTTGGGCAGTAAGTTGGGCATCGTTGAGCAATACCGTTGCATCAATAGCTACCACCGTAACCTCCAGCGTTTGTTGCGTGCTCTCTCCACAGTCATTAACCGCCGATACCCGTACAAAACCGGATGCTGTTCCGCTCGTCGCTAAAATACTTGTTCCGGTAGAAGTTCCGGTCCATCCTTGTGGCAATTCCCACACATACGATACGGCACCGGGAACTGCTGCTATGCTGTACAATTGAGCGCTGTCGACACATATTTCCGTGTCACCCGAAATGGTACCGGGAATTTCAGGCACTGCCCGTACGCTCACCGCAACCGGTGCGGATACAGCACTGCAATCGCCGTTAAACACGGTAACGGTGTAACTACCGGCAGCCGATACGGTTATTGATGGGGTGGTAGCACCCGTACTCCATAAATACGAACTGCCACTCGATGCAGTAAGCGTAACGGTTTCGCCCGGACAAAGTTCGCTCGAGCCCTGAACCGTAATTTGCGCAACGACTTCAGGTTGCTGAGTGATAGTTACCGCGCTGGAAACCGCACTGCACGAACCATTGAATGCGGTCACGAAATAATCGCCGGGCTGACTCACCGTTAGTTGTGCCGTAGTCGCTCCCGTGTTCCAGAGATAGCTGGTGCCTCCCGTAGCCTGAAGAGTTACCGTTTCGCCCGCACACAAATTCGGTGATCCTGAAAGGGTAATCGACGCCGACGGAATCGCGGTTACGGTAACAGTTACTGCCGCAGATTCTGCTGTGCAGCCTTGCGCATTCGTAATGGTTACGAAATACGATCCCGCTTGAGAAACCGTAATCGACTGGCTCGTGGCGCCTGTGCTCCACAAGTAAGATGTGCCTGCCGAAGCCTGCAGCGTTACCGTTTCCCCTGCGCACAACTGCGTTGTTCCCGAAGGGGTAATGGTTGCGGTATCAGGTACAACCCGGATAATTTGCGCTTGTTGACTTAAATTGACGGGATTACAGTCCGGATAATTCGCTTTTACCACCACCTGATTGGTGCCTGTGGAAAGCAGTGTAGCGTTCACCGAAAGCAAAAGGTTCGCACCGGTGCCCGTAACTGTAGTGCTTACGGGAACATCGTTTAAAAATGCCTGATAAGTTACGCCTGCCTCAGCATTGCTGATCGTAACCTGTGCGGTGGTTGCTGAAGCACAAACCGTACTGCCGGTAACGGTCAGAGAGGTATTTACATTTGAAAAGTAGCTGACATTTGCCGCAGTTCTCGGTCCCTCACAACCGGCAACAACCGCCGAAACATAGCGAACTGTATTCGCGGTAACATTATTGATTTGAAGCGTGGATCCGGTCGTTCCGGCGATAGGTGTGCCTCCCTGCGGATCGGTATACCAGTTGTAAGCCGCGCCTGCTACCGGATTCGTGACGGATAGAGTAGCATTTCCGCTGCCGCACACCGCTGCATTACTCACTTCCGGCGCGGCAGGCGTTTGATTTACCACAACATTAACTTGCTGAGGCAAAGAAACACAGCCGTTCGGATTGGTGATAGTGAGCGTATAAGTTCCGGCATTGGCAGCCGTGGGTTGTGTAATGGCCGCTGGGTTTTGCTGTGTGGAACTGAAATTATTCGGCCCGGTCCACTGATATGTAGCTCCAGGAATGGCAACGGTCGACAGCACAATTTCGCCTTGGTTGCTACAAACCGGCGAGGTGGCAAATGCCGCGCTGCTGTTGTTGAAGAGTGTGCGTACCTCGTCGGGCGATAACGCCCGGTTGTAGAGTCGTATTTCATCCACGTCTCCTTTGAAGGTCGCGTTTCCTAAGCCATTAGACTGCCTGCCGAACTGCAGGTTCGTGCTGTTGTTGGTAATGGTTCCGACATGGTTCAGCTGCCCGCTAAGCACCCCGTTTTGATAAATGCGAAGTTGCGATCCGTTGTATGTCGCTACAATGTGATGCCATTCGCCATGAATCACATTTACGCTCGAATTGAGAAATACGGAATTGTTTACCCGCCAGCGCACACGGTTTTCGTTCATCGGGCCAGGCGGAATAGTCTGATAACTGTCGAGCGCGAGGTAGAGCCCGTTCCCTTGAAATTTATTTAATAGCGGAGAGAAGAATCCGAAGTTAGACGCATCCTGCTTAATCCACATAGAAATCGTTACCTGATTGGTAAGTTGTTGCACCACGCCCGGGTTGCCGTAGTCTACAAATGCACCGTTTGTGATGCTCAGTGCCGAATTCGCTACTCCATTGCGGTCTTCCTCATAGGAAAACGGACCACCGGAAACCGAACCGTTAATAGCATTTTCGGTGCTGTCTAACGCGTCATTGTTAAATTTGGAGTACAGGATAAGGTTTGAATTGATATCTACCGCAGGTGCTAATGCATTGTTGACAGTAGCAGTTACTGCCGTGCGCGGACTCTCGCAGGTTCCTACTGAAATCGATACGAAGTACGTTCTGGTAGCATTAAGTACCGGTGTCTGAAATGTACTCGCGGTTTGACCGGCGATAGGCGTCCCGCCCGTGGCCGTCAGGTACCAGTTATAAATTCCCCCAACCGGTGCTCCGGAGGCAGTTAATGTAACGCTGCCTTCGTTGCAAACTGAGTTGCCCGTGGTTTGAGGCGCAGCGGGAAGTGGAGTTACCGGAACCGTAATTACCGGTGTGATAATCTGCGAACACGCCAGCGTGGGATTTTGCACCAGGAAATGATAGGAGCCCGTTGCAGTAAGATTCGGTAGTGTGAAGGTCAGCGTTCCGCCGGTGCCGGTTTGTGCAGCACCCACATTGGTATTGCTTCCGTCCACACGAAGTTGATACTGCATTCCGGGCTGTGTATTTTGAAGAAGAATCGAATTCGATTGACCGCTGCATGTTTGAGCATTTTGCAATTGCGCCTGTAGCGGATTGATCTGTTGCGATACCAACTGACGAATTTCTTCCGCAGTCAGCAAGCGGTTGTAGATACGGAATTCGTCAATCCGTGCGTTGAGAAAACCATCAGAGTTCCAGTTGCTTCGCCCGATATAATTCAGAGTTCGCACTACGTTTTCGGGCTGATTTTGAGGTCCCTGAGCAACCAGCACTCCATTAATCATCAACTGACCGCCGCCGTTGGACCAGCTATAGGTAATCATTTGCCACACATTGTCCGGCAGAACCTGATTACTTGTCAGCACGGGGCCTCCGGTAGTTCCGGTAAACGTCTGCGAAGCGGGTCGGCCGGTAGTGCCGCTGGTAAGTGCCAGTAGCACATTCTGATTGGCTTGACCGTTCCCGAAATCAAACAACCTGCTCCAGGAATTATTCGAACTTTTCCGAACCCAGGCATTTACGGTAAAGTCGCCCCCGTTGAAATAAACCCCGGACGGCAATTGCAAATGACCGCCATTCCCGGCCAATTGAATGCAACTGTCTGGCTGCTCGAAACGATTGGCCGCCGCAGTAACCGCTCCTGAAAATGTAGCATTTATTCCGGACGGACTAACATCGGTGCCATTGCCGTTCAACGGCAGATGTAAGGTTAATCCCTGCGTTAGGGACGCCGGTAAGGTTTGCGTCTGTCCGATGGTTCTCGGCAGCGGAACTATTTCGACAACCGTTTCAAACTGCGAAGATGTACATCCGTTTACAGTATATTGAAGTCGGTAAACCCCTGCCTGCGCAAGCGAAAGATTACTAATGGCGGGGTTTTGCAGAGAAGAACTGAATCCGCCGGGTCCTGTCCAGCTATAAGTTGCATTGGTAAGTGCAGGCGCTTGCAGCTGCAGATTGGCACCTTCGCAAACCTGTTGCACCCCGCCTGCGGGATTTAATTCCATAAAATAAAATCGCGCCGTACTTCCGTTAACATCATTCCATAGTCCGGTGCCGTTTACAAGCTCTACGAAATCTTCGTTGTTAGAATTGTTGGGTTCGCCCGGGTTCCAGTTTGTATACGTGAGGCGCGCGCCGGATTCTGTGACAAAAATACTCTCGGTTTGCGCATCGTTCACTCCGATAAAAACCGGAGCACTACCGGCATTGGATTGAAACAGTTGATTTACAATGGCATCGCTAACAGGAGCAAGATACCCGCCATTAGCCAGACACGTGCTCCGTGCCGTCATGATATTCGCAGCCGATCTGCTTTGAAAATAATCTTTTCCGTTTATCGATCCGATGTACCGAAATGAGGTCGGATTGGGGATGTTTCCTGCGCTACCCGTTATGCTGAATTCCGCGCTGGAAGAAGAAACTTGCTGTGGGGCAGTGCTAACGATGCGGATTCGATATTGTGTTCCTGAGGGAACGCCCCGCGGCAAAGTAACAGTAAGCGTTTGGTTTAAACTCGAAGCAGCAATCCGCTGAATAACGGCGGGCTGTGCAAAACTTCCCGCAGGATCCGAAAGTTGAACCAGAAATTGATTTCCGGCGGCAAAAGCGCCTGTCGTTTGCGCGGTAATCTGCAAGGAATCTCCCGCACATAAATTAGAGCCAATCGTATAAGAAACCGTAATTTCTTCCAGATCGTTTGATGCCAAAGCAGAAATTTCATCTGTAGTCAGCACGCGGTTGTACACCCTGAACTCATCAAGACCGCCGTTAAGCGGGTACCAAACCGTGTTGAAACGACCCAAAACGAGAGGCCGGTTCGCCATTGCAGAAAAATTTGCCGCCGTAGTATTGGATGTTTGCAGGACGCCGTTAATATAAGTCCGGTGTCCACTGGCGTCCATGGTAACGGTATAGTGAATCCACTGATTAAGCGAGTAGTTCGGAAAAACACCGCTGAGTGCTGTCATTCCATTGTTACCAATCTGATGACGCAGGTCGGCTCCCTGAATGTTGGATAATTGCCAGAAACCACCTCCGGCATCGCCGGCTTTCGCAAAGAAACAATGATTTCCACCCGCACCCACACTGCCGTTTCCGAAAGTGCCGGTGCTGTTGCTAATCCGCGCCCAGAACGAAAACGTAGCACCCGTAGTAAAATTCAGCGAAGCGCTGTGCGGGATACTGATTCGCCCCTGATTTGCAGTTCCGCCAAATGAGACGGCAGAAGCCGGATTTCCCTGAGCATCCGCGATATAAGTCACATTGTCCAGAGGTGTTCCGTTATTATTATTACCGCTAAAATCAGCAGCACTTCCATTTAAGGGATAATACGCAACAAGTCCCTGATTTAAATTAACCTGCGCCATCGCCGACGGGCAGCAGAGAATGGCGACCAGAAAAAAGATAAGTGTAAAACTTTTTTTCATAATGTTTGGGTTTGCATGCTAAAGTAATTGTCGGAATGTATTTTACGTGTTTTCTAATGTTGCATTTTTATTATTATTGGTTGCATTATTGCGATGTAAGGCCTGCTTTGCATACTCGGAAGCTGTACATCCGGTGTATTCCTGAAATGATTTTGAAAAATTGCTCTGACTTCCGAATCCGCATTTATAAGCGGTTTCCGTAATGTTGTACTGGCCGGACAGCAAATAATCCTTGGCTTTTTCCAACCGAACCATTTTGATAAATTGCGAGGAAGACAAGCCGGTGAGCTGTATCAGTTTGCGATGCAACTGGCTCCGGCTTAAGTAGAGTTTTTCTGCAAGTACATGCACGTCAAAAGCAGGGTCATCAATGTGTTTTAAAACCGCTTCGACGGCTCGGTTGACAAATTCGTGCTGAGAGCGCAACCTTTCTTCACAAATGCGGCTGTCGTCCTCCAGTTCGTGATATTTGTCTTTCACTACCTGTTCCTGCTGATAGATTGATAAGAGTGTCGCGAGGACTTCCTTAGGTCGGAAGGGTTTTGTGATATAGGAAACCGCACCGAGGTTCAACGCACGTAATTTGGTGTCCTCGTTGTTTTTTGCCGAGCACACCACCACGGGGATGTGAGCCGTTTCTTCCGATGCTTTCAGATTCGCGATAAACCCTGCACCATCCGTACCCGGCATGATCAGATCCGTGAGGATCAGGTCGGGAAACTGGGACTGAGCGATCTCGAGGCCTTGTTTCCCGTCGACGGCGAACAGTAGTCGGAAATGCGACGATAAAAATGATCCGACCAAGTTCCGGATGTCAGCGTTATCATCGACCACCAGTAAAACCGGCTTGTGATCGGACGATGACGTTTCGGCAGCATCGGGCAGAATAGGTTTAACAGGTAGAAAGAAAGTAAATTCCACTCCGGATGCCAAATCGCGGCATTCAATGGTGCCTCCCACCAAATCCAAAAGCTCTTTTGCGATCGATAACCCGATTCCGCTGCCTGCAATCTGCTCCTCCGGCAAGCGGTAAAAACGCTCAAAAATTCTCGTCACATGTTCGCGGCCAATCCGGCTTCCGGAGTTAAAAACATGGAAGCACAGCGCCGAGTCGAGCTCTTCTGCACGAAGTCGGATCGTACCGTTATGCGGCGTAAATTTTATGGCGTTACTAAGCAAATTGGCGAGCACTTTGTCTAAAACGTCGGCAGGATATCGAATAAGCCGCGGCGAAAGGTCAGCCTGTACTTCAACAGTAATATTTTTCTCTCTGACCGCATTTTTGAGTCGCAAAGCATGTTTTTCGAAAACCGGCTGTACTTCACCTATTTTATGGGTTGGAGTGTACATTTTTTGATCGAGTTGGGATGCATCGAGCAATTCATTCACCAGCGCTATCAATTCTTCTGCCTGCTCATTGATCTGACTGATACGCGGCTCATTATCGCGACTTTCTCCGAGAATCAAATCCAGTTGCCCGCGAATCAGGGTAATCGGCGTGCGGATGTCGTGTACGATGTTTTCGAAAATACGCTGCTTTTCCTTTTTGTGCTTCTCCGCAAGTTTGCGCCGGTTATTGAAAAATAATACCGCAAAAATTAATGACAGCGACACCAGAATCAGCACGAATAAAATCAGATTCCGCCGGTTCTTTTCCACTTCGTGCTGAAGTTCCGCTTTTTTCAGTCGCTGTGCCTGCGCACTCAGTTTCTGATCTTTTACAGCCGTTTCGTATCGGATTTCAAGATCTTTAACGGCTTTTAGTTTTTCTATTTCAAAAACTTCCTGACTTGCCGCAAATTCTTTCTTTTTAAATTCGAGCGCTTTCGCAAGATTGCCCGATGCTTCGTGCGCTTCGGCAATCGTACTGTAGATGTTTACGAGGTAGGATTTGTTCCCCAATTGTTCTGCCAGTCGCAAAGCGGGAAGCAAGTAGGAGAGGGCTTCCGCAGGCTTTCCTGCCCGTAACGCGCTTTCACCCAGATTGTGGTATCCGGTCATTTCGTTTTCAGGCACATTGAACTGCTTTGCCGCCGCGATACTTTTTTTGTAGTAATATACCGCCGAGTCTTTCGACGGAAATCCTACCTGGTAACATCCGCCAAGGGTGTTGTAAAGAGAGGGCAGGTACGGGCCGGCTTGTTTTTGATGGAGTGATTTTTCCACCTTCCGCAGTAAAGAAATTGCTTTTCGGTATTCGCCTTTCTGGAAGTAAAGTGCTGCGAGGTTCGACAGGATAATGGAATAATACTGATAATCTCCGGTCTGAAACCGTAGCCCTGCGGCTTGCGTAATTAACTGTTCTGCTTTAGGATAGTCTTTTTGGAGATAGTAGGTTATGCCTAATCCGTTGAGTGCAGCCGACTCGATTTTTTTATTTCCGATGCGGCGGGCCAGGCGGATCGCGTTCCAGTACGAAGCTGCTGCCATCGGGTAATTTGATTTTCCCTGATACAGATCGCCTAACCATTTGTGCGACTTCGCTACGGCCGAATCTTGTTGGGTTCGTTGTGCGCTGCGCAAACTCTCCCGGGCAAAGTACAATGCAGAGTCGGGCCGGGTTCGGCTGTAAGCCTGCGATAATGCCAATTGCGTCGGGTGTTTTTCTGAGGCAGACTGATTGCGCAGGGCCGCTCGCAGCGAGTCGATTGCCTGCCCGAAACTCTGCATGGCGCATAGCAGCACCATTGCGGAAATAACAAATTTCAGAACACCACCCCGTGACGTACGGCTTTGCATTTTTTTATTTTTTAGTAAAGGTATACCGCGTCAGAGTGGGCACAAGATAGGGAGAAAACGTTAATTTTTAGCGGTTAATTAGCAGTGATTGGTTAACCGAAGAGTTTTGATGCACCGTTAATTCTGCTAATTTAATTTGATCGTATTCTTACATAGTGGATAGCAAGTGCAACCAAGGAAGTTTCCGTAAATACCGGTACGATTTACCATAAAACCGCTTTCACATCGATCGCACAGAATCGAGTCTTCCAAAATTGTGAGTGAATTAAACGTTTGGTTACACGAAGGAAAGTTTGAGCATCCCAGGAATCGGTTGCCGGTACTCTGATTTTCACGAACAAGTAACACTCCTTTTTTGCAATACGGGCAATGAGTTTGTTTGACAGCGCCGTTACCGGCACCTAACAAATAATGGTTGTCAAAAAGTAATTCTTGGGCGAATGTTGACGCATCTTCTGGAACCATCAGGAAAACATTGTTTTTTGTCCGAGTAAGTGCCACATAAAATAATCGACGCTCCTCCGCATGTAAAAATTCTTCCGCATCATTTAGCAAAACAGCTAAAATGGGATCATCCGTAAGTTTATTCGGGAAACCAAGCAAATTATTTTGGACATTTAAAATAATTACGTTGTCCGCTTCAATTCCCTTCGACTGATGCGCAGTGATATATTTAATTTCGTTATTGGCTACACCGTCTACGAGTAGCATACCACTTCTTTCAATATATTTTACAGGACTAGATGAAGAGGAGATTAAAGCATTTATATCAAATCGATGTCGGCCTATGACCAAAATGGATTGCTCGGGATAATCGCCGGCAATTTGCTGAACGACAGAAACAAATGTGCTTTCGTACCGGTCTGAAGTGTATCGTATAAACTTTACTGGTTCAGTGGTGTCTTCTTTTACCGATTTGGGTTGTTTTTTTATTTGCAGCGGATTCTTTTGAATAAATTTTGTGCTGATGTTAATCAAAGATTTCGAGTTACGGTAGGTTTGTTCGATTAGGAGAATTTCGGATTGCCCTACAAACTTTTCGAAATTTCTGAACAAGGAGACATCGCTACCCGCAAAACGGTAAATCGATTGCCAGTCATCGCCCACGCATATCATTTTTGCTTGAGAAGCTTCCCGAATTTCGAGGACCAGATTAAAACGCGAAACGGAAATATCCTGATATTCGTCAATGATTACATATCGATAATGGAAATCCGACTTGTTTTGCTGTACAAGCTGGGTCGCTTGATTAATCATGTCATTAAAGTCGATTTCGTTGCGTTCCGCGAGTATACTATTATACTTAGCAAGCGCACGAAGAGCAAACTTCAGGAACATGTCTTGTCTTTCCCGTAAAAAAGGTTTGCTTCTGGAGGATTTCGAGAGATATGTTGTTCTAAGCGTTTCTTCGTTAAATCCGTTGGACTTACTTAAATTGATAACACTTTCGACAAGTTTATTAAGTTCACTTCCAAAATTGGGATCATTCTGCGTAACACTTTGATATATCTTTTCTGGGTCTTTAGGGCGAAACGTAACATTATGGTCTTTCAACATTTCTTCCAATTTTTGAAGCAACATATTGTCTCGATTGTAATAAGAATATGTTTCAATCAATTTAGTGCCGTAGGTTTCATGCGTTTTGCGCTTTAAAACCATCTCCTCCAGATACTTCTTTTCATTTAGTTCGGAAAGCCATTTTGCGCGATTATTTTCGTCTACGCCAAAATGCTCGAGATAAATGTGGTAGTCCGTTAGATAGAAATCAGGGCGGTAAACAACATCTCCGTAAGGGTATTTTTTTTCATATTCGTATTCAATGCCATTCAGATACAAAAAATTAGCAATGACCAATTCTTCTACACTTTTTACTCTTTCGCCCTGCAGCGTATCGAGCGATGGCTTACCCTCTTTATTAACGGGTTCGCATTTAGATTTAAGGGTGCGAAAATCAATTCCTTTCTCAGCTTCTAATTTTTCACCAAGTGAGCCGTAGTAATCCAGATCTTCCGGAATATTTAAATAACAAGCAACATATTCCACAAATGCCTGCAAGGCCTCCGGTTCAGCAATAATGTCCTTTTTAAAATAGGCTGCTATCACATTTGCCAGCGTATTTTCGTTGGTAACGACCGGCGGCGATTTTACATATTTCTGAATAATCTTATAACCCAGTTTGTGAAAAGTAGTAGCTTCAAGCCCGGGGGCTAACGTTGAAATCCTCTCGTTAAGTTCGGTGACTGTTTTTTTTGTGAAGGATAATAAAAGAATTTCAGTCGGAGAAATGTTTAAATTGCGGGTCAGGTGCAAAACTTTGCCAATGATCGTGAGTGTCTTTCCCGAGCCGGCTCCGGCAATAATCAAATTTGAATATTCATCCGTTAATACAGCCGTGCGCTGTTGATCGTCGAGCTTTTTCCCTTCTATAGCATCAAAGAATAACCTATGAATTTGCTTTTGAGAAGCAACAAATCGTTTGTTATGCGCATCGATAATCGAGTTTAAATCTTCGTATGCTGCAATGTATTCTTTTACAAGTGGCTCTTTTTTAAACTTAAACACGCTGTTCTTAAAAAAGAGGTAGGACGGTTTATAATCGTTCTTCAATTGATCGCCCTCTATCCACGTAACATACCTGTCAAATTGGGCAACTTCATTTAATAATTTTTGACCCTCGGACAGGGCATCCAAATACAATGGGTTTTTATATATGCGCTTATCTGTAAAAAACCACGTACCAACTATCCAAAAAAATAAAATGATGCCAAGTATTATAAATTCCATGGGATGGGAATTGGGTCACTGCGTAAATTAAAGTAAAATTATGTGCGTTGACAAAATCTACCGGACGTGCACAAACTATATAAAAGTTTTTTTCATAAGCTTGAGCGTGAGCGTGGTCAAATGTAACCATAATAGTGGCAGGTTGTTAGTTAGCAGTCGACAGTTTACGGTTTACAGGTTACAGTTTTAAAAGCTGATAGCTGCCAGCTTACCGCTAACCCCTGTTACGGCATTGCCCGTCTGCTGTTTTTTTAATAAGTTTGGCTGCGCCCGAAGGTCACGCTACTGTAAAAGTGATATTTTCGGGTCGACGGCTTCCGCCGCCTAAACCAAACACATGACCAAAGAACACGAGATTGAAGCGGGGCTCATCCGCAAACTGTCCGATCTGAAATACACCTACCGGCCCGACATCCGGGACAAGGCAGCATTGGAACACAACTTCCGGGAGAAATTTGAGGCGCTGAACAGGGTTCGTTTATCCGATGCCGAGTTTGCACGCCTTCGCGACGAAATCGTCAACCCCGATGTTTTTACGGCATCGAAAATTCTGCGCCAACGCAATTACTTCCAACGCGAAGACGGAACGCCCCTGCATTACACGCTGGTCAACATCAAAGACTGGTGCAAAAACGAGTACGAAGTCGTAAACCAGCTCCGGATGAACACCGACAGGAGCAACCATCGGTACGACGTCATGCTGCTGATCAACGGCATTCCGGTGGTTCAAATTGAACTCAAGACGCTCGAACTGAGCCCGCGTATCGCCATGCAGCAAATCGTCGATTACAAGAACGATCCCGGCAACGGCTACTCGAACTCGCTCCTGTGCTTCATGCAGCTCTTTATCGTTTCCAACAAAACCAATACGTATTACTTCGCCAACAACCGGAAACAGCACTTCGCCTTCAATGCCGACGAGCAGTTTCTGCCGGTGTACAAATTGGCCGACGAGAAGAACAGGAAAATCGACCACCTCGACACATTTTCTGAAAAGTTCCTCTCCAAGTGCACGCTCGGCGAAATGATCTCCAAATACATGGTGCTGGTGGAAAGCGAACAGAAATTGCTCGTGATGCGGCCCTATCAGATTTATGCCGTCGAAGCCATCGTGAAATGCATTTCGGAAAACCGCGGCAACGGCTACATCTGGCACACCACCGGAAGCGGAAAAACGCTCACGTCATTCAAGGCATCAACGCTGCTCAAAGACAATCCCGATATCGAAAAATGCCTCTTCGTCGTCGACCGGAAAGATCTCGACCGGCAAACCCGCGAAGAATTCAACAAATTCCAGGAAGGCAGCGTCGAAGAAAATACAAACACGGAATCGCTCGTGCGCCGGATGCTGTCAAGCGATTATGCCGATAAAGTCATCGTCACCACCATCCAGAAACTGGGGCTCGCACTCGACGGCACCAACAAAAAGAATTACAAGGAACGACTCGAACCGCTTGCCAACAAACGCATCGTTTTTATTTTCGACGAATGCCACCGTTCGCAATTCGGCGAGAACCACAAGGCCATCAAGGAATTTTTCCCCAAAGCGCAGTTGTTCGGATTTACCGGGACGCCCATTTTTGACGACAATGCGAGTTTCGTTAAAGTCGACGGCAATCAGGGTTCCTTTAAAACCACCGATGATATCTTCGAAAAGCAGTTGCACGCCTACACGATCACGCATGCCATCGACGACCGCAACGTGCTGCGGTTTCAAATCGATTATTTCAAACCCGAGCAAACCGTATCCGTGGGCAGTTTTCCGCACCGCATCCAGATCATCGAAACCATACTCGACAAACACGATGCAGCCACCAACGGACGGCGTTTCAATGCAGTGCTGGCTACGGCATCAATCAACGAAGCCATCGACTATTACCACTATTTCAAAGACAGGCAACAAAAGCGAAAAGCCGATAACGAAAACTTTGTGCCGCTGAACATCGCCTGCGTGTTTTCGCCACCGGCCGAGGGCAATGCGGACATCCGCCAGATTCAGGAAGACCTCGAACAGGAGAAACTCGACAACCAGTTTGAACCCGAGAAAAAGAAAAACGCGCTCCGCGAAATCATCGCCGACTATAACAACCAGTACGGCACGAACCATACGATCAACGAATTCGATTCGTATTACCAGGACGTCCAGAAGCGCATCAAAGACCATAAATACGCCAACAAGGATTATGCGCACAAAAACAAGATCGACATCGTGATTGTGGTGGATATGCTCCTGACGGGGTTCGACTCAAAATACCTCAATACGCTGTATGTCGACAAGAATCTAAAATACCACAGCCTCATCCAGGCGTTCTCGCGCACCAACCGCGTACTGAACGACACCAAGCCGGCGGGGAAAATTCTCGATTTCCGTCAGCAGAAAGAGGCGGTCAACGATGCCATCGCGCTGTTCTCGGGCGAGGATACCGGCCGTGCGCGCGAAATCTGGCTGGTGGAACCCGCGCCTAAAGTCATCGCGAAATACGAAAAAGCCATTGCCGATCTGGGCACGCTCATGCAATCCTACGGGCTCAGTTGCAAACCGGAGGAAGTCAACAACCTGCGGGGCGATCGTGCGCGCGGCGAGTTCATCAACCGGTTCAAGGAAGTGCAGCGCATCAAGACGCAACTGGATCAGTATACCGACATCGAACCCGAACAAAAACAAAAAATTGAAACGCTCCTGCCGCAGGACGAACTGCGCGGTTTTAAGGCGGCGTATCTCGAAACGGCCAAACAACTTCGCGAAAAGCAAGTCAAGGAAGAAGACAACGACGACGTGCAGCAACTCGATTTTGAGTTTGTGTTGTTTGCCTCGGCGACGATTGATTACGATTACATCATGGGGTTGATTGCCGACCTGACGCAAAAAACCACCAAAACCTCAATGACCAAGGAACAGGTCGTCCGGCTGATTGCTTCGGATGCCAAATTTGCCGACAAACGCGAGGTCATCACCGAATACATCGAAGGACTCGACATGAGCCGGCCGCTCAACGAAGCCGAAGTGCATTACGGGCTCGAGCGTTTCATCGCGGAAAAGGCCGAGAGGGAACTCACGCACATCGCCCAAAAACACGGACTGGAGTTCGAGCACCTCAAGACGTTTGTAAACGACATCGTGAGCCGCAAGATTTTCGATGGCGAAGAACTCACCGATTTCCTTGCCCCGCTGGAGTTAAGTTGGAAGGAACGCCGCGAAAAAGAACTAGTATTAATGGACGACCTGGTGCCGCACTTGAAAGAATTGGCGGGCGGTCAGGAAATCAGTGGATTGAAGGCGTATGAGTAAAGAAGTTTTTCCAGAGAAACGCTTTCCGGAATTTGTTAATGAAGAGGGATGGGCAGAAGAGAGATTGTCAATGTTTCTTCAGTTTCAAACTGGATTTCCGTTTAGCTCGTCGGAATTTAACGAAGCCGGTGATGGCCTGCGGTTGATTAAGAACAGAGACTTAAAGTCAGATGACAAGCCTGTTTTTTTTAGTGGAGTTTTTGACCAAAATTATATTGTTAAGAATGGCGACATTCTTATCGGTATGGACGGAGATTTCACCCCGATAGAGTGGCAAAAGGGAAATGCCCTATTAAACCAAAGGGTGGGGCGAATTAAGACGTTCGATGCCGCTGAGAAGAAATTTTTTCATTATTACTTAGCGATTCAATTAAAACTGATTGAAGAGAAGACAGCTAGGACGACGGTTAAACATCTTTCGCATTCTGATGTTGAGAATGTTTCTAATCCAATTCCTAAAAACCCGAAGGAGCGACAAAAAATCGCCGACTGCCTTTCCTCGCTCGACGACGTCATCACCGCCCAAACCCAAAAACTCGAGTTGCTGAAAGCGCATAAAAAAGGGTTGATGCAGGATTTGTTTCCGGCTGATGGGGAGAGCGTGCCGAGGTTGAGGTTTGGGGAGTTTGAGGGGGAGTGGGAAGAGAAGAAGCTTCGCGATGTTTGTAATCTGAATCCATCCGCAGGGTATTTGCCCGACGAGTTTATTTATATCGACTTGGAGTCGGTGGAAAATGGGTTTCTATTAAAGCGAAATTTAATTCCGCGGGACGGTGCACCAAGTAGAGCTCAACGATTACTGAAGAACAAGGATATTATTTTTCAGACAGTTCGACCGTATCAAAAAAATAACTTGTATTTCGCGATGGAGGATGGACGATCCTATGTCGCTTCGACCGGATATGCACAGCTACGCGCATACGAATCTGAAAAATTTTTATTTCAATACATTCATACTGACCGATTCGTTGATAAAGTTCTGGAGAAATGTACAGGCTCAAATTATCCCGCTATAAACTCTTCAGCACTTGCAGAAATTCAAGTCAAGATTCCTTCGAATATAGCAGAACAACAAAAAATCGCCGACTGCCTCTCTTCCCTCGACGACCAGATCCAGGCGCAAACCCAAAAAATAGAAAGTTTAAAACTGCATAAAAAGGGATTGATGCAACAGCTCTTTCCCAACCCGAACCCATAATTATAATATTATGAAATCAGAAGAAATACGTTCGCTGTTCTCAAAATTTGAAGCGGCGGCATCAGAACTTGAAGGCGTTGAATGCTGGAGTGCAAGAGAGCTTCAGGAATTGTTGGGCTATTCCAAATGGGAAAATTTTGAAAAGGTTATTCAAAAAGCGAAAGATGCATGTAGAAATGCTGGAGAATCGATAGAAAACCATTTTCCTGACGTTAGGAAAATGGTCGAAATTGGGTCAAACTCTGAAAGAGCGATTGATGATATCGCCCTCACAAGATACGCTTGTTATCTAATTGCCCAAAACGGTGATAGCCGTAAGGAAGAAATTGCATTCGCTCAAAATTACTTTGCAGTACAAACGCGTCGTGCTGAAATGGTTGAACAAAGGCTTTTGGAATTTGAACGGGTCAAAGCAAGGGAGAAATTAAGCCAGACCGAAAAACAACTATAACCTGGCGGTGAGGCAAATGCTGGTGAATAGAGGAATTGTCCCTGAAAATCTTCCGGCTGCCGAAGATGTCAAAAAGCTGCAACGAAAGTGGGACGGTGATGAAAAAAAGATATTAAAGACCAACAAGAAAAAGAAATAGTTCCCTGCATGACACAAAAAGAACAAAAACAACTCGGCATCGCGCTTTGGAACATCGCCGACCAATTGCGCGGTGCGATGAACGCCGACGACTTTCGCGATTACATGCTTTCCTTCCTGTTTTTGCGCTATCTGAGCGACAACTACGAGGCTTCGGCCGCCAAGGAACTCGGAAGCGATTACCCCAAAGTGTCGGGCAGCGTGTCGCCCCTTGCCGTTTGGTACCAAAACAACCCATCCGATACCGAAGTCTTTGAAAAGCATATGCGCAGCAAGGTGCACTACGTGATCGAGCCGCCGTTTTTGTGGAGCAGCATCTCTGAAATGGCCCGAACGCAAGACGAGGAATTGTTACATACGCTGGAAAAAGGGTTTCAATACATCGAGAACGAATCGTTCGACTCGACATTCCAGGGGTTGTTTTCCGAGATCAACCTGAACTCGGAAAAACTCGGCAAGACCTACACCGAGCGCAACAAGAAATTGTGCACCATCATCCAGAAGATTTCGGAAGGCATCGCGCAATTCTCCACCGACAGCGACGTGTTGGGCGATGCTTACGAATACCTCATCGGGCAATTTGCAGCCGGATCGGGCAAAAAGGCCGGCGAATTCTACACGCCGCAACAGCTCTCGACGATTTTATCGGAAATCGTAACGCTCGACAGCCAGAACCCGGAAACAGGCAAAAAAAACCCACTCGACCGTGTGTTTCATTTTGCATGCGGGTCGGGTTCCCTGCTACTGAATGTCCGCCACCGGCTTGGGAAAAACGGCGTCGGTAAAATTTACGGACAGGAAAAAAACATCACGACCTACAACCTTGCGCGGATGAACATGCTCCTGCATGGCGTCAAGGATACCGAGTTTGAAATCCACCACGGCGATTCGCTCGACAACGATTGGGAAATCCTCAACGAGATGAACCCGGCCAAAAAGATCGAGTTCGATGCGATTGTCGCCAATCCGCCTTTTTCGCTGCGTTGGGAACCCACGGAAACCATCGCCGACAATTTCCGGTTTAAAAGCCACGGCCTCGCTCCGAAGTCGGCCGCCGATTTCGCCTTCCTGCTGCACGGATTCCACTACCTGTCGAAAGAAGGCACCATGGCGATCATCCTCCCGCACGGCGTTTTGTTCCGTGGCGGCGCCGAAGAACGCATCCGCACCAAGTTGCTCAAAGACAATCATATCGATACAGTAATCGGATTGCCCGGGAATTTGTTCTTCTCGACCGGAATTCCCGTTTGCATCATCGTCCTGAAAAAATGCAAAAAGTTCGACGATGTGCTGTTCATCAACGCGAGCGAGCACTATGAAAAAGGCAAGCGCCAAAACCGACTGCGCGACGGAGAAGACGGCCAACCCAACGACATCCGCAAAATTGTCGAAACCTATCAGTTCCGGACAGAAGAAGAGCGCTATTCGCGCCGGGTTTCCATGGCCGAAATTGAAAAGAACGGCTACAACCTGAACATCTCGCGCTATGTGAGCACGGCCATCGAAGAAGAAAAAATCGATTTGGGGAAAGTCAACCGCGACCTGGCCGACATCAACCGCAAAATCGCCGAAGCCACCGCGCGCCACAATGCGTTTTTGAAAGAGCTGGGGTTGGAGGGGATTTGAGAGTAGCGATCCGCGATGAGTTGTCAGCTATCAGTCATTAGCTTTTTGGTTTACAGTTTACGGTTAACGGTTTACATTTACACAGATTACGGCGTCGCATACGCGTCAGTGCCGTGTATATTTTGTAAACACAATAAAGCATTACCAGAGTTAGATCAGCTGAGTTTGTTAGCGGATGTTGATACGATTAGCTAATTTTAATAGATAAAATCGATTAGCTTCTTCAACTTTTCATGCTATCTTTGTCCTAAGGATTGGAGTGTCTCCGGTCGAGCAGAAGTTCCTACACAAATGTGTGGGATTTTGTTTTTTATGGGAACTTCTTCAGCCCATATAGTTTTCCATTTTTCTGGTAAATACGATTTCTTATAAGGTCATAAGCTGGATTTGCCCTATTTGGATTCATTACATGAGTAATAATTGGGTACGCAACGAGATCAGACAATTGAAGCCCATTAATGTTTTCCTTTTTTTCGCGAAAATGAATTTGTAAACCAACTTCTCTTAGTCGTTGAGAAGTTACATAACTCGTTCCACGAGCCCGAATTTTTTGAAAGTGCTCATTTAAAAGTTGGTCCTCTTTTTTGCCTCTTTTTTCTATTCCGATTATCAAACGCTTTGGCCCCGGAATCCCATCCAAATAGAAAATTGCTCTCTCGACAATAAACGATAGAGAAAGTTCATAAATGTCGTTTGAAATCTTTCCGTATGTGTTGATATATTTCTTTTTGTCTATCGCCGATGCTATAATAACATAGTTTTCTTTGGAAACCGCAGCATTTAGATCGTCATAAAAATTTGCTTTTAGTCGAATATCAAAAAGAATCTGAAATTCTTTTCGGCATTTTCTAATATCACTCGAATGGAATATTACTTCCTTTTCTCCCCAATACTTACGTTTAATTGTATTGAAATCGTCGTTAAGGATTGCGTAATTCTCGCTCGAAATAATGACTCCACAAAGTAAAAATGCAGGAAAGTCGGGGTCAATTTTGCTTAATCCATGATCACCGCTTTCATCAATGAACATAAAATATTCTGTCATAAACGCGAAGATAGTCAATACTAAAAATCTTGTGTGGTCTTTCGCAATAACCGTTAACTTATAGCTGACAGCTTATCGCTTATCGCTTATCGCTTATTGCTTATTGCTTATCGCTTATCGCTTATTGCTGAAAGCTGACAGCTTTTATTTACCTTTGCATCCCAACACAACGGCTCATCTTTCAGTGTTGGAAACTGAAAGCTTAGAGCTTAAAGCTCAAGCTACATGAAATATACCCCGCGCAAAAAAGCAATTCTCCTCCTGGCCGATGGTACCGTATTCTACGGAAAATCAATCGGAATCGAAGGCGTCGTCACCGGCGAAGTAGCCTTTAACACCGGAATGACCGGCTATCAGGAAATCTTTACCGACCCGTCGTACTACGGCCAAATCATGGTAACCACCAACGCCCACATCGGAAATTACGGCGTGTGCGAAGACGATAACGAAGCAGGTGAGGTCATGATTAGCGGACTCGTATGCCGGAATTTCTCGTTTCACTATTCGCGCCCCGCAGCCACCGGAAGTCTCGAAGATTATTTCCGCAAACACAACATGGTCGTCATATCCGACGTCGATACACGCGCGCTGGTAAGCTACATCCGCGACCACGGCGCACAAAACGCCATTATCGCCACAGACGGTACCCCGCTCGAAACCCTGCACGAACAGTTGAAAAACGTTCCGCCAATGGCCGGCCTCGAACTGGCCTCGAAAGTGTCTACCAAAGAGCCATATTTTGTCGGAAACCCCGACGCCACTTATAAAATCTCGGCGCTCGACCTCGGCATCAAACGCAACATCCTCCGCAATCTCGCCGCGCGCGACTGCTACATCAAGGTGTTCCCGTACAATGCCACATTCGAAGAAATGGCCGCGTTTGAACCCGACGGCTACTTTCTCTCCAACGGTCCGGGTGATCCCGATCCGCTGCACGACGCCCAGCAAACCGCACGGGAAATTCTCGCTAACGACAAGCCCCTGTTCGGCATCTGCCTCGGCCACCAGGTCATCGCACTCGCCAACGGCATTCCGACCTACAAAATGTTCAACGGCCACCGCGGCATCAACCACCCGATCGATAACATTCTGACCGGAAAAGGCGAAATCACCTCGCAAAACCACGGGTTCGCCGTCGATCGCAAAGCACTCGAAGAACATCCCAATTTCGAAATCACGCACCTCCACATCAACGACCAAACCGTTGCCGGAATGCGCATGAAAAACAAAAACTGCTTCTCGGTACAGTACCACCCCGAAGCCAGCCCCGGTCCGCACGACGCGAGCTACCTGTTCGATCAGTTCATCGAGAACATCAAAAAGTTAAAACAACCGGTCGGATAATCAAACGGTTTTGGGCGTGCCGGCCCATGTAAAATCAGTCACAAAAGCTGGTTTTCGCGGGCCGTCGCGTCTTCCGTTAAAGTCCTCGCCGGCGCCCGGAACGGGCGCCGCCTGCGGGCTACCACTCCAACCGCTCACGCACCTGCCGGAAGCAAAGTGCTCAAAAGCTACTGCTTTCTACCCAGGTATTCCCGGATCAGATCTCGCGAGAAAACGCGCGCACCTTCTTCGTGCAGATGCCGGCAATCGCCAAACGAAGAGTCCGGGTACCGCGACGCGAAATTCAGCAAACCCGGAAGTTTTTTTTCCAACTTTTCCACATACCCGTGCTGCCGGACCATCGTACACAGCGGTGCGGTGTAAAATACCAGCTCGATGCCGCGCCGCCTGCACAACGCCTGCATCCGCAATAACGCCGGATTCTGAGCATCAATGTGCCCGGGTAATTCTGATTTCCGAAAACTAACCGCGCCTTCACGGGCCATAAACCCGCCGAGTTGCAATACCTGCTCGGGACGCGCGCGCACTTGCTGCACAAGTCCCCGCACACCAATGGCATACTCCGATTTCATATACCGGTAAAACGGCACATAGTACAGCGCCTTAAAATCAGCCGCATGCTGCCGAAAGTACGTTTCAACCAGCGGTTGCCGCACAAAAGGCATCGCCTCTCCCAAAAATAGCTCCGATGCGCCGTGCTCGTTAAACACATGATCTACCTGCATAAAGATCGTTTCGCAGCGCAGTCCGTTCTGCAGCATCAATTCCAACAGCAACAAATTATCCGCAGGTAGCGAACCGGGAACACCAAAATTCAGCACCGATTTTCCGGAAATGGCTTCGATTTCCTCCGGCACAATATGATTCACCACCCGCGAAGATCCCAGAAACAGGTAATCTGTCGTAATGTTCGGTGTTTTTAAGGCATACTGCATTTTTGTTGCAGCCGGGGTGCGTTTGTACACTTCCGTATACACAACATCGGCTGCCAAAAGCAGCAGCAGCAACAGTAGCAGCAAGAAAGCGGTATGTCGCAAATATGCTTTCATCAGAATTGAAAATAGATAAATTCTTTTGCGCTGCTAAAGGCGCCGAATAGCGCAATGCACAGGAGAACAAGCACAGCACGCCCTGTGGCGTGCTTTCCGCGAACCGGATGTTCGGCCATGCGCGACGACCATTCGACGGCGACAAACAACGCGAGCATCGGCAGTAATTCTACATTGTAGCGGTTAATCGGCAAATACTCAAGGAAAGTCCCGCTACCCTGCGTGAAAATTCCGTAAAAATACGCCACCGCATCCCGCACGGACGGAGCGCGGAAGAAAATCCATGCTACACACGTAAGCGCAAAAGTCGTCAGCATCGCCGCCAACTCGCGCCATGAAGGCCATGTTCGTCCCTCCGCAACCGTGCCCAGATGGTCCCGGTTCCGGTTGGCGATGAGCAGCGGTAAAAAGTACACTGCGTTTATGGCACCCCAGACGATAAACGTCCAGTTGGCACCATGCCAGAAGCCGCTTACCAGAAAGATGATAAAGGTGTTGCGAATCTTCACCCACAGGCCACCGCGGCTTCCGCCCAGCGGAACGTACAAATAATCGCGAAACCAGGACGACAGCGAAATGTGCCATCGACGCCAGAATTCGGCGATGTCTCTCGAGAAGTACGGATAATTAAAATTCCGCAGCAAATCAATCCCAAACAATTTGGACGTCCCTAAAGCAATGTCAGAATAGCCGGAAAAATCGCCGTAAATCTGAAAGGCAAAGTACACCGCGCCCAATGCTAATGTAGTCGCACTGCGGTCGGGATAGGTGTCGAAAATGTCGTTGACGTACATCGCGCAGGTGTCGGCAATAACCACCTTTTTCAACAGCCCCCAGAAAATCTGATAGAGGCCGTCGCGGGCTTGCGCATAACGAAACGTGCGGTCTGCCTTCAGTTGGGGCAGCAGGTGCGTGGCGCGCTCGATCGGTCCGGCTACAAGCAGCGGAAAGTAACTCACAAAAAGAGAATACGTCACCACATGCCGCTCGGGCTCAATCCGCCGTCTATAAATGTCAATTACATACGATAACCCATGAAACGTATAGAACGAAATACCCACAGGCAGGATAATTTGCAGCGTCGACAGATGCACCTGAAGGCCAAAGCCGCCCAGAAAATCCATCGCTGAAGCTGCAAAGAAATTGTAATATTTAAAAACGGCCAGAAAGCCCAGATTGATGGAAACACTTAACCACAACCAGTATTTTCGACGCTTACCCTCGCTTTCGTGAATTTTTACACCTGTGTAGTAGTCGAGCGCGGTAGAAAACAGCAGCAGAAACAGAAACCGCCAGTCCCAACACGCGTAGAAAAAATAGCTGGCCAGCAGCAACAGCAGATTTTGCCGGGAGCGATGCTGTTTTGCTGCAAACCAGTACAGGAAAAAGACAATCGGCAAAAACGCCGCAAACGCAAGGGAGTTAAACAGCATCCTAAACAATTGTTAGGATAAATATAACGTTTAAATGTAAAAATTCAAATGCATTACGACGTATTCGCCGCTTGGTTTATATTTGTGCGTAATAATTTAAAGACCTATTTCTCATGAGCATTATTATCAAAGTACACGCGCGTCAGATCTTTGATTCCCGTGGAAATCCTACCATCGAAGTGGATGTAGTTACCGAAAACGGAACTTTGGGCCGCGCTGCCGTTCCATCGGGAGCATCAACAGGAGAACATGAAGCCGTAGAACTTCGCGACGGCGGAAAAGCATACATGGGGAAAGGCGTTCACAAGGCAGTCAAAAATGTCAACACGCTGATTGCAGAAGAGCTACTTGGCATGTCGGTTTTTGAGCAGAACGCGATCGACAAAAAAATGGTCGAATTGGACACCACGCATAACAAGTCAAATCTTGGCGCCAACGCCATTCTCGGGGTATCGCTGGCTGTGGCCAAAGCAGCCGCCAACGAGCTCGGACTTCCGCTATACCGCTACATTGGCGGCGTTTCCGGAAACACGCTGCCCGTGCCAATGATGAATATCATCAACGGCGGATCACATTCCGACGCACCGATTGCGTTTCAGGAATTTATGATCATGCCCGTAAAGGCAAAGTCGTTCACGCACGCGATGCAGATGGGGTCGGAAATTTTCCACCACCTGAAAAAGGAACTGCACGATAGGCATTTGTCGACAGCAGTCGGCGACGAGGGCGGTTTTGCTCCGAACTTCGCAGGAGGTACCGAGGAAGCACTCGATACCATCAAACGGGCGGTAGAACATGCCGGCTACAAATTCGGCGACGAAATTATGATCGCGCTCGACTGCGCCGCATCGGAATTTTACGTTAACGGCAAGTACGATTATTCCAAATTTGAAGGACCTTCAGGAAAAGTGCGCACTTCACAGGAACAGGTAGAATATCTGGCAGAACTTTGCGCAAAATATCCGATTATTTCTATCGAAGACGGTATGTACGAAGACGACTGGGACGGCTGGAAAATGCTTACCGACCGCATCGGATCAAAAGTGCAACTGGTTGGAGACGACTTGTTCGTAACGAATGTGGAGCGCCTTTCCCGCGGAATTAAAAACGGTATCGGCAATTCGATCTTAATTAAGGTGAACCAAATCGGTACACTTACGGAAACCATTGCTGCGGTGAATATGGCGCACAATGCGGGATATACTTCGGTAATGTCACACCGCTCCGGAGAAACCGAAGACAATACCATCGCCGATCTCGCGGTTGCACTAAACTGCGGCCAGATTAAAACCGGTTCGGCATCGCGTTCAGACCGAATGGCCAAGTACAATCAATTGTTGCGCATCGAAGAGGAATTGGGCGAAGTGGCCTATTTCCCGGGAACGGATGCGTTTAAAATAAAATAGGAAGCATTTTGCAAAAAAAAGCAGCCGTTAATCATGAGGTTAACGGCTGTGTTTTTTTAAAAAGATTTTGATTTACGAGCAACGAGGTTTTGTTAGCATTTTACGATGTATGCCGGAATGTGATTAAATCGCGGCTTGTTAATGGTGATGTTTTTGCCTGCAAAGAATTCATCAACGGCACGGGTTTCTCCCTCCACCGTTCCGTAATCGTCAAGAACCAGAATGCCGCCTTTGACGATTTTGTCCCAGAAATGCTCCAGAATCATTTTGGTAGGCTCGTACACATCCACATCAATGTGCAGAAGCGCAATTTTAGCGGAGGGTTTTTTCGCCATAAAATCGGGAATGGTTTGCAGGATATCGCCCGCAATCAATTCAAAATTGCGAAATCCTTTATTGATGAGATGAAACTCCAGTTCGTCCCGACTGATGCCGTATCCACCGGCATTTTCGAAACGCTGTACAAACTCACGGTCGCTTTCAAGCTCCAGATTGTCGGGAAATTTTCCAAAAATATCAAAGCCGTACACCTTTCTGGAATCGTCATTTTCAAACAGATTCCGGAAAGAAAGCAACCGGACAAGCGAAGTTCCCTTATAAACGCCAAACTCCAGGATGTCACCGGGCAGATCGAGAATTTTATTGTAAATCTCCGCATGGTTCAGAAATTTTCCTATTCTGCCGGTTTCGCAGGTAAGGTAAAAGCCATTCTCATAATCCCACTTTTTTGAAGCGTCAACGGTGTAATTTTCCATAAGGTGCATTTAAAGTCGCGTAGTGCATTAAAAGAGAAGCATTACGAATGTAATAAAAAAATTAAGTGACCGCTTCAGATTTGCATCTGCAGACATGCACATGTGGAGCGAAAACCTTTTTGATTTATTTATACTTTGTGGTGTTTCATTGTTCAATCGTAATTGTGTAGATTTGTCCGTCATCAAAAATTTCCAACATGTCTAAAACAGCAATACTAGAACTAGACGGCAATCGGTACGAATTTCCGGTAATCGTCGGCAGTGAAAACGAAGTAGGAATTGATATCGATAAATTGCGCAGTGCCACTGGTGCGATTACACTGGATCCCGGATACAAAAACTCGGGAGTTTGTAAAAGCGAAATCACATTCCTCGATGGGGAAGAAGGTATTTTGCGGTACCGCGGCTACGCCATCGAAGATCTTGCTGCCAGCGCGTCTTTCCTCGAAGTGTCTTATTTGCTGATTTTTGGTGAACTTCCTACAAATGCCGAACTCGAGCAATTTGAAAACGATATTCGCAAATACACCCTCGTCAACGAGGAGATGAAAAATATCATCGACGGTTTCCCAAAAACCGCGCATCCCATGGGCGTACTGGCCGCTCTGACCAGCGCTTTAACCGCGTTCAATCCGAAATCCGTAAATCCGGATAACGACAAGGAAATGTATGAGGCGGTGTGCAAAACGATGGGTAAATTTTTGGTTATCGCTACCTGGACGTATCGCAAAACCATGGGCTATCCGCTCAATTACTACAACAATACCCGCGGGTATGTAGAAAATTTCATGCACCTGATGTTTGAACTTCCTACCGGGCCTTACAAAGCTGATCCGGTTGTTGTGGATGCGCTCGATAAATTATTCATCCTCCATGCTGACCACGAGCAAAACTGCTCCACATCGACGGTGCGCATGGTAGGTTCGTCACATGCCGGACTTTTTGCATCGATTTCCTCCGGAGTATCTGCCCTTTGGGGTCCGCTGCACGGAGGTGCGAATCAAGCGGTACTTGAAATGCTCGAAGAGATTCAGAAAAATGGCGGTGATGCAGATAAATACCTCGCAAAAGCAAAAGATAAAAACGACCCGTTCCGTCTGATGGGCTTCGGTCACCGAGTGTACAAAAATTTCGACCCGCGAGCGAAAATCATCAAGAAAGCTGCCGATGAGGTACTTTCCAAAATGGGTGTGAACGATCCGCTGCTTCAGATCGCGAAGAAACTGGAAGAATCGGCCCTCGTAGACGATTACTTCGTGTCGCGCAAACTTTATCCGAACGTAGATTTCTATTCCGGAATCATTTACCGCGCAATCGGAATTCCGACCGACATGTTTACCGTACTGTTCGCAATCGGACGCCTTCCGGGTTGGATCGCGCAGTGGAAAGAAATGCGGGTCAACAAGGAACCTATTGGCAGACCGCGGCAAATCTATACCGGAAAGCCGCTGAGAGATTTTGTTCCGATGAATAAAAGATAATTTTAAAGCCTCGAAAGGGGCTTTTTTCTTATGATAAAATCGATCAGCATTGAGGCTAACGGCACCATTCAGTACTTGGAGCTGCCTGCTGAATTACCTCAAAAAATTGAGTTTCCTGCAGCAATGCACACCGGAACCACAATCGTCAAAATTGAGTTTTCGGGTCAATTCAGCACTGTACGAAATCACGACTATCGCTGGATTCCTGCAGAATCCGGGCATGTTTCGCCTTTCCTGGCCCCGAAGATACTTCGGATGAAAACGGGAGAAATCATCCAGGCGTCGATGGCCGCGGGGGTCTGGGAGCTAAAAAGTAAATCCGCGCTGCACTGGATTTTCAATCATCCCGATGCAGCTCCGCTCACGGTTTATACCGGACACACGCACGAAAGGGAGATCAGTGCAGCGCGAACCGCAATGCAGCGCGTGCCCGCGCTTTTGATTGCTAAAAACGGTGTAGAATTTTCCAGATCGCCGCACGATTTTAAAGCGGTAGCCTGCTTTACGGATCATTGCGACTTCGACACTGCTGAATCGCTGGCAATACAGCGGAAGCTTTTTAAAGATGCGGGAATTCGCGTTACAAAAGGATTTTTTCTGAATCACTTTTCCAAACGGGCAGACAATGCTTCATGGGAGCGCGATTCGGCAGAGTTGTCCCAATGGCGCTCAGACGGTCACGAATTGGCATACCATGCGCTTAGTCAATCCATTCCCGAGTCCGGCGCAATAACCACTTTCCGGAACTTTGAACCGCCGATGCCCGATATCCCGACGTACATCGATCATGGCTACCTGCCGTACAATTTTTCGCTATTCCGTCAGAATCAAATAACAGAAAGCACCTATGCAGCGCTTCTTGAAGAAAAGAACATCGCAATTCTCTGGAATTACATCGACTCGGGAACTACGGGGCACGGCGTTCTAAATCAGATGAACCGGCATCAGTTTAGCTTAAAATCATTTGCGTCAGCAACAGCCTCCTTTGCTCTAAAGAAAAAAGTGTCCTTGCTGATTCGAGCTATCGTTTTTCATCACCTGGGCAATCGGAGAATCATCTCGGCCTATAAAAACGTCGCCGGCAATGTAAAACGCGGTGGATGGGGCACGCATTTTTTTAAAGCGGTTTTTGAGGGTTTTGTGCTGTTGAAGGCATTCATGAGGGTTCTATTCCGGTGGAAGTCCGAAAGCCGAAAGTCATTCCGGTTGGCGCGTTTCAGTCCGATTGTATTCCGTCATATCCTTGGCGATAAAAATTTTACAATTTTCCAAACGGTTGAAATGACCGATTTTAAGGCAAGTCTTTCGCGGGAAAATCTCGATAATCTTTGTGCAGAAAGCGGACTCTTTATTGCGCATACGTACTTTAGCGTACCTTTCGATTACCATCACGGTCGCCTGATTCGAAACGGAAAACCCGACGCAGAAGTTGAAGCAAACTTTAAGTATCTTGGCAGCAGGGTGGCAGAAGGAAAAGTCTGGAATCCCACTTTGTCCGAACTGGTTAGTTACTTAAAAGGCTTTGAGCAGGCGGAACTGGACGTTGAAAATGGCGAAATATTAATTAAAAACAGCGGCGGATTGCACTACCGGATCATTGAGTAGCGGGCCGAAACTTGTCACTAATGAAGCGCATTATCAGATACCTGCGTACTGCTCACACCGACGTTTATATCTATCGCATCACCGCCCGGGAATGGGCAGACTTGCCCGAAATTCAATATTCGCTTCAAAAAACCGGCGAAAACGAAAAGATCCGATACTTTATCAATGTTGACGGAGTTCGCATCCACAACAGTATGTTGTTTCCAAAACTGCGACTTCTGCGACTAATCGGGAAGTCCGCACCGGCCATTGGCGAATGCTGGACGAGCGACCAATACCGCGGACAATCGATTTACCCGTACGTAATAAATAAAATGGCGGGTGACGCCCTGAACGCAGGTGCTGCGGAAGTATTTATTGTAGTTAATAAAGACAACACAAGTTCCATCCGGGGAATAGAGAAGGCGGGATTTAAAAGGTTTGCAGCTGTTTCCGCTACACGACGCTTAGGTTTTTATACCGGTGTAAAGGTTGATTTTGAATAATTTGCATTTGTTCAAGATGCAACTTTGAAAAGTATTTCGCTATCTTTAGCCGGACAAAATTTTTAGCGATGAAAAAGTTTTTACTTTTCACTTTTTTACTGGTATCATTTCTATTAACGGCGCAGGAACTACAACTTGTTCCTTCGACCTCAGGAATAGTAATTAAAGAAACCAAAGCTTCGGAATACGTCTCCAGAAAGCAAACGCTTGGGGGAGTTTTGTATGAGGATTTCAATCAGACAGCCCGCATATTGATGATGCAAAAAGACGCGCCTGCGCTGCCGGTCTATGCGGAGTCCATCATAATTCCTGCGCAGGGCAATCCGCAAATTGAAGTTACATATGATGGATTTGTAGATTTTGCGGATGTTAATGTTTTACCTTCTAAAGGAAGCCTAAAGCGGAATATTAATCCGGCCGATGTACCGTACCAAAACGGGCCGGTTTATCAGCAGGATGCATTTTTTCCGGGTCAACTTGCCCAACTTTCGTCGCCATTCATTTTCCGAAATCATCGCGGTGCCAACCTTCAGGTGTATCCGTTTCAGTACAATCCGGTTTCAAAAACGCTTCGGGTTTACCGAAATCTTACGGTTAAAATCATCACGTCGTCCGAAAGTGGCGCTAACGAATTGTCTGTGGTTCGCGAACGCGAAAATCAGACGTTTACGCAATTGTATTCAGAGCTGTTTATCAATTCGCCTGCCTATGCACCGATTGCCGATGAAGGCGAATTACTCGTGATTGTTCCGCAGGAGTATACGGATGTAATCGCTCCTTATGTTTCATGGAAAACGGAGCGCGGCATGAAAACGACCGTTGTTTCGACTGCAGAAATCGGTGGCGACAGCGAAAGCATCCGGAACTATATTGCCGACTTCTATGCGGCAAATCCGAATTTAAGTTTTGTGCAGCTCGTGGGCGATCACGAGCAATTGCCTACGCATACATACGGAATTACCGGTGCCGATGAGCAACTATGGAGCGACAGTTATTACGGACAGTTGGCCGGCGATGACTTCTTCCCGGAAGTGCTCGTAGGTCGTTTTTCAGGCTCGGTCTCTCATGTTAAAACCATGATCGATCGCACATTGGAATATGAAACAGATCCGATGCAGGGCGAATGGATGCTCGGTGCCGTGGGCATTGGCTCCAATGAGGGTTACGGATATGGAGATGACGAAGAAGCCGATTGGCAGCACCTTCGTGGCATCAATGAAAAACTGGGCGGTTTCGGCTATTCCAGTTTTTATGAGTTTTTCGAGGGTTCGCAGGGAGGAGCTGATGCACCCGGAAATCCTACCGCATCAATGATCAACGGTGCGCTGAATGCCGGAGTCGGACTGGTTAATTACGCTGGTCATGGTGCTCAAAATGTAATGTCAACCGGGGATTACAGCATCAGCAATGTTAATCAGCTAACCAATACCGGGATGTATCCGTTGGTAGTTTCGGTAGCTTGTAATAACGGAACTTTCGTTGGCGGTACTGCTTTGTGTGAGGCGTTTGTACGCCGGACATTTAACGGGTTACCGGCAGGTGCCATCGCAAGTTGCGGATCATCCATCCTCATGGCGTGGGCAGAACCCATGCAGACACAGGATGAAATGACGGAGTTAATCATTCGTTCAAACTCAGAAAACCGTCGGAATTCGATTGGCGGAATTTTTTACAACGGGCAACTGTCTATGATGGAAGCCTACGGACTTAGTCCAACTGCTGTAGAAGTAATGCAAACCTGGGTGATGTTTGGCGATGTCACTACACACTTCCGCAGCCAGCAGTCGCAACTTATTGCCGCTAATCATCAAATGGAAATCAGCTCAACCGGCGGTACCATTAATGTGGTTGCCAATCTTGATGATGCGTTGGTAGCGCTTACGCAGGATGGTGAAATTCTTGCTACTGCGATGACTGCCAATGGTGGTTTCGCCGACTTTGAACTACCGGAATTTTCTTCTTCAAGTCCGATAAAAGTTACCATTACAAAGCCTAATACAACACCGTACCGTGGCCAGGTAGAAATTACCACATTGGGCACCGATGCATTTGCTTCACAATTTACCGTGTATCCGAATCCGGTGCGTGGCAATCTGACCATTGCCTCATCCTGGAGCGAGCCTGCAACCGTTCGCGTACACGACATTCACGGGCGAACATTGTTTAGCGATGGCAATGCAACATTGCAGCAATACACGGTTCCGGCGCTTGAGTGGGCTTCTGGGGTTTATTTCCTCACAGTGGAAAGCAACGGGAAGTCATTCGTTAAAAAACTACTTGTACCATAACATTGTTGATGCTATAAGTAAAAATTTCACAACTCCCTTTACAGTTGACGTTAACGTTTATTAAAAAACGTTACATTAGCAGAAAATTGGGGAGTTGTGAGAACACTCAGAAAAAACATCAGCAGATTACTGCCGGCAGGACGCGCTAAAGAGGAAATTAAAAACCTTCTCTATAACCTGAACGCGGCACCAAATACGGAATTTTCATTGTTTGGGAATTTATACAGCACGCGCTATAACGGGCTTGAATTTCTCACTCATGATCCTCTTTATCACATTGTTCCGGATTTTGCGTACTACACCCATTTTTACAACATTCGTCCGGATGATGTCATTATCGATGCCGGCGCAAATCGCGGCTATGTAGCACTTTACCTGGCTATGAGAGCACCGAACGGCAAAGTAATTGCGTTTGAGCCGGATTGCCATAACCGTGATTACATTTCGCGTAACATTACACTGAATCCGTCGGCAGCCGAAATAGAGGTGTCCGACTTGCTGCTCTGGAACGAAAATACTGAAATTTGTTTCTGTGAAGCCGGAACAGTCGGGTCGTCCGCGCACTATCGGCCAGAGGGTGTTCCGCTGGTGAAAAAGCAGGCGGTTACTATCGATAGCTATGTGACAACCGCCGGAATAACAAAGCTCGATTTTATAAAAATGGATATCGAAGGCGCTGAAATTGAAGCCATGGAAGGATGTCTGGATACAATCCGAAGATTTTCCCCCAATTTCGCCATTGCGTCCTACCACATTGTTAACGGCGAGCAGACTTACATAGCACTAGAGAAATTTTTCGATCGGATAGGTTATCCTTATAAAACAGTGCAGTTTAAGCCCACCGAAATCATCACCTTTGCCGGACCTTCTGTGGTGAATGCCTAAAAAAATTCCGTAACCGCGGCGGATTGCTATCTTTGCCAAAAAAACGGAAAGCCTTTTATGCTGAAGTTAAACGTAAAAAATGAAACGGCCCGATTGCGTGCAGTAATTCTTGGAACTGCAGAAAAATCGGGGCCAGCGCCTGCCCACCACGAAGCTTACGATCCGAAATCCCGCGAACACATTCTGGCCGGAACCTATCCCGCCGAAGCGGATATGATTGCGGAAATGGAAGCCTTTCGTCAGGTTTTTGAAAAGTATGACGTGGAGGTTTTTCGACCTGAAGTTATTGAAGACGTTAATCAAATCTTTGCACGCGACATCTCGTTTGTCATCGACGACTATTTTATAAAATCAAACATCCTCCCGGAGCGGGATAAAGAAGTTCCCGCCATTGAATATGTAACCCGGATGATGGATCCGGCAAAGGTAATCACCCCGCCCGCCGAAGTCCACGTTGAAGGCGGCGACGTGATGTTGCTGGACGATTACATTCTCGTAGGCACGTACCTTCGACCGGATTACAGCGAAATCAAAACCGCACGGACGAATTTACATGCAGTGCATTTCCTGCGCGAAATGTTCCCCCGGAAAAAAGTCGTCGAAATAGACCTGATAAAATCAATGACCGACGCACGCGACAATGCCCTGCACCTCGATTGCTGCTTTCAACCGGTAGGGCGTGGCAAGGCAATCATTTATAAACCTGCATTCCTGCTCGAGCGCGATTACAATTTTTTGGTTGATTTATTCGGAATGGAAAATCTTTTTCACGTTACACGCGATGAAATGTACCATATGAATTGTAATGTGTTTTCAATTTCGCCTGACGTCGTGGTCTCAGAACAGCATTTTACGCGGCTGAACCAATGGATGCGCGAGCAAGGCCTTACGGTGGAAGAAATACCGTATGCCGAGATATCCAAACAGGGCGGATTGCTCCGCTGTTCGACGCTGCCGCTCATCCGCGAGTAACCTGATAACTAAACAATCAATAATTAAAACCATGTAAGGCGCCGACGAATGATTCGTAGCAACTTGCACTCTTGATACCGCTTCAGATTATGAAACAAAGTACCAACTCCCTATTGATGATACGCCCGGTTGCTTTTCGCATGAATGAGCAGACCGCTGTAAATAATTATTATCAGAAAGTGCTGGATGGCTTGACACCGGAAACGGCTAATGCCAAAGCACAGGAAGAATTTGACGCATTTGTGGATCGTTTGCGTGCGGCCGGAATCGACGTAACGGTTGTGGATGATACAGTAACACCGGATACGCCGGACAGCATTTTCCCCAACAATTGGATTTCGTTCCACGAGAATAAAGATGTGGCGCTCTATCCGATGTTTGCGGAAAACCGCCGCCGCGAACGCCGTGAAGACATCCTGGATATCCTTGAGGAGAAAGGATTTGAAATTGAAAATGTGGTCGACTATACCGAAGCAGAGAAGGATGGTTTTTATCTGGAAGGCACCGGAAGTATGATTATTGATCGCGTGAATCAAAAAGTGTATTGCGCCCTTTCACCCCGCGCCGACGAGGAATTATTAATTGAATTTTGCGAAGATTTTGAATACACTCCGATTATTTTCGAGGCGTTTCAAACCGTTAATGGAGAGCGGAAAGCGATTTATCACACCAATGTAATGATGTGCATCGGCGATACGTTTGCCGTAGTATGTGCAGATTGCATCGACGATAAAAAAGAACGTAAAATGGTGCTCGAAAACCTTCGGAATGATGGCAAGGAAATTATTCTGATCGACGAGGATCAGGTAAATAACTTTGCCGGGAACATGTTGCAGGTTCGCGGTGCAGAGGATAAATCCTACATCGTGATGAGTGCTGCTGCGCACCGTGCTCTCAATCTTGATCAAATTGCGCAGCTCAGTAAGCATGGTGAGATTCTAAGTTCAAGTCTCGACACCATTGAAGCTTGTGGCGGAGGCAGCGCACGATGTATGATGGCAGAAATATTTCTTCCCAAAAAGTAAATCATGAAAACACTAGTCCTCGGTGCTTCGTCGAATCCAGCTCGCTATTCCTACATGGCGATTCGCAGTTTAGTAGCGCGCGGACACGAAGTTGTTGCCGTAGGCCTGAAGGATGAAGACGTAGCCGGTGTCCGGATTTCGAAAGAACAGGTTCCTGCCTCGGACATTCACACCGTTACCCTTTATCTCAATCCGCAAAGGCAACAAGAATATTACGACTATATCCTTGGATTACGTCCCGAGCGTGTAGTCTTTAATCCGGGGACGGAAAATCCGGAGCTTTCCGATTTACTTCGTAAGCAGGGCATTGAAACGGTCGAAGGCTGCACATTAGTGATGCTCACTACAGAACAGTTTTAGGCGCAGGTCTGCTTATTATCAGTAGCCCCAGAAACGTAATGCACCCGTTTATTAAAATCAGCTCGTTGTCGAACACGTAGCCAAACCAGGCTTTCGAGTTTTCGGCCAGCAGAAAGGTAAGTGCCGGCGCGGCAATGCACACCAGCGGAACAAATCGGTCGTGTAGGGATTTCGACTTCAGCAATAAGCCAAAGCCATACAAGCCCAGTAGCGGCCCGTAAGTGTACGAGGCTACGCGAAAGATCATAGACACTACAGACGCATCGTTGATGGCGTTAAACACGAGAATCACCAAAAACATCAGCACTGAAAATCCAACGTGAACAAGGTGTCGGGTGCGCACAATCTTCGGATCGTTTGCATTGTCCTTTTTTTCCATCCCCAAAAAATCAACACAAAAAGAAGTTGTCAGTGCAGTTAAAGCCGAATCTGTCGTTGCAAAAGTCGCTGCGGTGAGTCCGAGCAGAAATACCACCGATGGAATGAATGCAAGGTGATTAAACGCGATTTCCGGAAAAAGTAAGTCCGTGCGCGGTTTACCGGTTACTGCGTCGAGCGGGACTGCAATGTTATTTTGTTCGGCAAAAATGTACAACAGCGCGCCTACGGCAAGGAAAAAAATATTGATTACGACAAATATTCCGGTAAAGGTGAACATGTTCTTTTGGGCTTCGCCAATATTTTTACAGGAGAGATTCTTCTGCATTAAATCCTGATCCAATCCAACCATCGCAATGGTAACAAAGATGCCCCCCAGGATTTGTTTGACGAAGTGAAAGCGGCTTTCGGCGAAATTATCAAAAAAGAAAATTTTACTGTAACTGCTGTTTTTGACCCGTTCAAACGCATCAATAGGACCCAGATTTAAACCGTCACAGATAAAGAATATCGTTAAAAAAACAGACGAAACCAGAAAGAACGTCTGAAGCGTATCGGTTATAATTATTGTTTTTAGACCGCCTTTGTAGGTATACGCAAAAATCAACGCCAGTGAAATCAGCACGGTTACCGCAAACGGAACGCCGTAGAAATCGAAAACAAAGCGTTGCAGTACAATAACAACGAGGTAGAGGCGGAAGGCAGATCCGATGGTGCGGCTGATCAGAAAGATGGATGCTGCAGTTTTGTAGGAGTAAAGGCCCAGTCGCTGTTCGATGTATCCGTAGATTGACGTCAGGTTCAAGCGGTAATACAGCGGTAGCAGAATTTTTGCGATGATGATAAATCCGATGGCATTCCCCAGTACGAATTGAAAGTATTTAAACTGTTCGCCACCGGGTGCGCCAACCTCTCCCGGAACCGAAATAAAGGTTACGCCGGAGAGTGCCGTACCGATCATTCCGAAGGCGACCAAATACCATTTCGCATTTTTATTGGCCGAAAAAAAAGCGTTGTTGCCGCTGTCTTTTCCGCTTACCAGTTGCGAAACAATAAAAAGCATCCCGAAATAGGTAAGCATGATCAGTAGAATGGCGGTAGGACTCATAGCAAAAATTTGCCGCAAAGTACAAAAAGGATAGGAAAAGGAGCATTAGCAAGTCGCACCGCGTAAAAACCGTATTTTTGCCGCATGGATTTTTCGTCGAAGTTATTGGAGCACGCCGTGGGAGAAATGTCGAGGCTTCCGGGTATTGGCAAACGCACGGCACTCCGGCTGGTACTTTATCTTCTAAAACAGCCCGCCGAACACACCGGGTTTTTAGCGGAAGCGTTAACGAATCTGCGCGAGAATATTAAATTTTGCACAGGATGTCACAACATTTCTGACGGCGATGTTTGCGAAATTTGCTCCAATCCGGGACGCGACCCTCGCGTCGTGTGCGTGGTGGAGGACATACGCGACGTTATGGCTATTGAAAATACCGGGCAGTTTCGCGGTCGTTACCACGTCCTGGGCGGCAAGATTTCGCCTATTGACGGCATCGGCCCCGGGCAGCTCAACATTGCGACGCTGGTTGCGAAAGTGAATCGAGGTGAAGTAGGCGAACTAATTTTTGCGCTGAGTCCGACTATGGAAGGCGATACCACCAATTTCTACATCTATAAGCAAATACGCGATTCCGGCGTTATTACCTCTGCAATTGCACGAGGCATTGCGGTCGGCGACGAACTGGAGTATGCGGATGAAGTAACGCTGGGTCGGAGTATTCTGCAGCGGGTTCCATTTGATGCGTCACTTCGGTCCGGGAAGTAATCCGCTTTTTGTTATTACGAATGAAAAACTATCTTTGTTTGCGAAAGAAACTGATAATGAATTTACTCAAGGTGTGCAGCGTTTTGCTGGTGTTTTTAATGGTGTCGTGTATTCCTGCCAAAGACTTGATTTACCTTAGGGATAACGGTACGCAAAAAAACGAGAGTGCCATTACGCCTGTAGCGTCGCAGCCGTACCGGTTACAAACGAATGACCTGCTGCAGATCACAGTTCGCGCCACCGATATGAAGCTCGTGGAAGTGTTTAATACCACCCCGGCCAATCAGGCGTTGCAAAATGAAAACACCGTTTATTACATGGGCTATGTTGTCGATGATCACGGCAATATTCGGATGCCTATTTTAAATGAGATTAACGTACTGGGATTCACGGTGGCAGAAGTGCGCGAAAAAATCGAAAAGCGGTTGCTCGATGAATATTTTAAGGAAGAAGCCGGCATTTTTGTCAATGTAAAACTCGGCGGTTTCCGTTATACCATCAATGGTGAAGTTATGCAGCCCGGCACCAAGATATTGCTGGTTGAAAAACTTAACATCATGGAAGCCATTGCCAATGCGGGAGACATCACCGTTACCGGCAACCGCAAGGAAGTACAGATCATCCGTCAGGCACCGCACGGGACAGAAATTCATACCATCGATCTGACCGATGTGAATGCAATGAAATCCCCGTACTTTTACCTTCAACCCAACGACTACATTTACATTAAACCGCTACCACAAAAAGTTTGGGGCACCGGAACCACCGGCATGCAAACGGTTACCACCGCACTGTCTGCACTGACGTTGATGGCGACTGCGATCCTCATCTTTATCCGATAATTGCCTGCCCAATGCTCGACAATAAAGATTTTAACCTCTCGGAAGCTCAGAAAAGCTTCGATTTTAAAGGGTTTTTGATAAAAACCCTGAGCTATTGGCGTTGGTTTATTGCCAGCCTTGTCATTGCATTTACGATTGCGCACCAGGTTAACATCCGGAAGGAAAAAATTTATGCAATGGAGACGACCATTGCGGTAAAAGAAGAAAACAATCCGTTTTTTACGTCCAACACCAGCCTTGTCTTTAATTGGGGCGGAACTTCTGATCAGGTTCAAAACATTGCAACCACGCTCAAATCGCGATCACACAATGAAAAAGTAGTGGAAAAACTGCGGTACTACGTAGAATACCTGCGCAAAAGCAAGTACTACATGCAGGACATTTACGGCAGCGTTCCCTTTTTTGTTGAGCCGGATCGGCGGAAACCGCAGATACTAAATAATCTGATAAGTATAAAATTCATTAATGCGACCACGTATGACCTTCGGATAACTTTTGAAGGGAGTCAGGTTCCGGTTATTTTTTACGAAGCCAACCGACTGGATTTCATTCCGATCGGGACGACCGAAGTCGTAAAACGATACAGGATCGGACAACCCGTGAGCTTGCCGTTTCTGAATATGGTGCTCGACCTTCGGCCAGAGCCCGGACTCTACATCGGGCAGGAGTATTTTATCCGGTTCAGAAATTTTGACGATATCGTCGCGCGGTATCAGGGCATTCGAACCGAAATCGACGACAAGGCCGGAAGCATCGTGAAACTGTCACTTCAGGGCACCAACAAAGCCCGGATGGTGGATTATCTCAATAATACCGTCAAGACGCTAATCAAAGCGCAGCTCGACCGCAAGAACCAATTTGCGACAAATACGATTGAATTTATCGACAGCACGCTGACCGCGATGGAGGACGATCTGAAGGCTTCTGAAAAAGATATGCAGGATTTTGCAAAAGATAATGACATAGTTGCACTCGAGACCGAGGGTGAAAATTTTTCGAGCCGGCTTTATGAGTACGACGTGCAGCGCGATGCAATTCTGCGAAAACTCGCCTATTTAAACAACCTGCGGTCGTACCTGCAACGCAACACGGATTTTTCAAAACTTCCCGCTCCGACAGCACATGGGATCGAAGATGGAAATATTATCGCGAATGTTTCCCGACTCACAGCGCTTTCTTCCGAGCGGTCGAAGCTGAATTATTCGATTAAAAGCGAAGACCTGTTTCGCGACTTCGACAATCAAATTGAGGCAATCCGCAAAGTATTGCTCGAAAACATCGTTACGTATCGCAATACGATTAATTACGACCTGTCAACCGTTAACTCCAAAATCGCCGAGATTGAAGGCAACATCAAGCGCCTGCCCAAGAAAAATCAGGAATACATTAAGATCAGCCGAAAATATAATCTGCAGCAGGAGATAATCAATACATTTTTAGCAAAACGGCAGGAAGCGCAGATCGTAAAAGCAGCCAATCTCTCGGATGTGCACTTTATCGACCCGGCGAAGGATACGGGATACGGACTCATCGGACCGAACAACAACATCAATTACATTATGGCCTTTTTCCTGGGGCTGATTGTACCGTTGTTCTTCATCTTTGGTATCTTTTTCATTGAAAATGCCATTTTAAATACGGACGATATTGGCAGAATGACGAAAATCCCGATAATCGGCGTAGTGGGGGTTAAGCGCACTTCTTCGAACCTTGCTGTTTTCGAGCGTCCAAAATCGGCCCTGGCGGAATCATTCCGTGCGATACGTTCGTCGCTACAATTTTTGTACAAGCAACAGGAAACAAAAGGTGCCCGGACGTTGATGCTGACTTCGTCCATCAGTGGTGAAGGAAAAACGTTTTGTTCCATAAATATTGCGACGGTTTTTGCCATGAGCGAAAAGCGTTGCGTGATTGTAGGTCTGGATTTGCGAAAACCTAAAATTTTTGACGATTTCAATATCCGCAATGATATCGGTGTGGTAAATTATCTCATCGGACAGAAATCGCTGGATGAAATCGTCCAGAAAACGCACATTCCGTATCTTGACGTCATTACTTCCGGACCGATTCCTCCCAATCCGTCTGAGTTGATCATTAGTGATGCGCTGCGTCGTTTTGTCAACGAATTAAAGCAGCAGTACGATTACATCGTATTCGATACCCCGCCGGTCGGATTGGTGTCGGATGCCATCGAGTTGGCAGAGTACGCCGATGTGACGCTGTACATCATGCGTCAGAATTACACCAAGAAAGAAATGATTACGCTGATGAATACGCGCCATAAACGCGGTGAACTAAACAATGTCAGCATCGTTTTTAACGGCTTTGAGAATAAGGCAAAATACGGTTCAGGTTACGGATATGGCTATGGCTACGGTTATGGCTACGGTTACGGAACGTATGCGCAGGGATACCTGGAGGATGAAGAGCCGCGGACATGGATTGGCAAGTTGCGAAGAAAGCTATTTTCAAACTCACGAAATGCCTAAGCGATGAAGCAGTTGATTTTAATTACGGGCGGCGCCGGATTCATCGGATCAAATCTTTGCGAACATTTTCTGAACAAAAGTTATCGCGTTCGCTGTTTGGATAACTTCGCCACCGGACACCGGCACAACATTGCTGCTCTGGAATCAAACCCAGATTTTGACTTGTTGGTAGGTGATATCCGAAATTTAAGTATTTGTAAGCAGGCCTGTGAAGGAGCGCATTATGTACTCCATCAGGCGGCATTAGGCTCGGTGCCGCGTTCGATAAACGATCCCATTACCAGTAACGAAGTGAATGTTTCCGGATTTCTCAATATGCTTGTCGCTGCGAGAGATTCCGGCGTTAAACGATTTGTGTATGCAGCAAGTTCGTCAACATACGGCGATTCTGCCTCGTTGCCAAAAGTAGAAGAAGTAATCGGCCGTCCGCTATCTCCCTATGCCATCACAAAATTTGTGAACGAGTTGTATGCGGATATTTTTAGTAAAACCTATCAGCTCGAAACCATTGGGTTGCGATACTTTAATGTGTTTGGCCGCAAGCAGGATCCTGCCGGTGCGTATGCCGCGGTAATTCCGAAATTTGTTATGCAACTAATGAACCACGAGGCACCTGTCATTAACGGCGATGGAAATCATTCCCGGGATTTTACTTACATCGACAATATCATACAGATTAATGAATTGGCGATGAAAACCCAGAACCCCGACGCGATTAATCAGGTGTACAATGCCGCTTGCGGCGACCGGAATACACTTAACGACTTGTTCCGTTACCTTCGGGAATACCTTTCACAGTACGATCCGGCAATTGCAGGCATCGAAGCGGTGCACGGACCCAATCGGGCAGGAGACATCCCGCATTCGTTGGCATCCGTGGATAAAGCCAGAGAATTGTTAGGATATGAACCAAAAGTTTTTTTTGGCGATGGACTGCGCGAAGCAGTGCGCTGGTATTGGGAACACCTGCCGCGTCCACAAGAATAAAGTATATTTACAGTATAAAACACCAGAATGAAGATTACCAAAATATGTTGTATCGGCGCGGGCTACGTAGGTGGACCGACAATGGCGGTCATTGCGCAGAAATGTCCCGGAATTAAAGTTACGGTCGTAGATCTCAATGAACGACGCATTGCTGCGTGGAATGATCCCGATGTGCGTAATATCCCGATATACGAACCCGGATTGAGCGAAATTGTTGCCGAAGCCCGTAATCGCAACTTATTTTTCTCTACGGACGTCGACAAAGCCATCGACGAAGCGGAGATGATTTTTATTTCGGTGAATACACCCACCAAAACGTATGGTGCCGGAAAAGGGAAAGCGGCTGATTTAAAGCACATCGAATTGTGCGCACGCCAGATCGCACGAGTAGCAAAGGATGATAAAATTGTAGTTGAAAAATCAACCCTTCCGGTACGCACTGCCGAAGCCATTAAAAGTATTCTGGATCATACCGGTAATGGCGTACAGTTCCAGATTCTTTCCAATCCTGAATTCCTGGCAGAAGGTACGGCTATAGACGACTTACTACATCCGGACCGCGTGCTAATCGGCGGCGACCAGTCGGCAGAAGGACGCCGGGCAATTCAGGCGCTATCCGATATTTACGCAAATTGGGTCGACCCATCGCGGATCCTGACCACCAATTTATGGTCGTCAGAACTTTCGAAGCTAACCGCCAATGCGTTTCTGGCGCAGCGCGTTTCGTCGATAAATGCACTGTCGGAACTTTGTGAGAAGACTGGTGCCGACGTAAGTGAAGTGGCCCGCGCCATCGGAATGGACAGCCGCATCGGTTCAAAATTTCTGAAAGCGTCGGTCGGATTCGGTGGCTCGTGCTTCCAGAAAGATATTTTAAACCTCGTTTACATAGCCAAGACGTTCGGACTCCACGAAGTGGCCGATTATTGGGAACAAGTGGTAATCATGAATGATCATCAGAAAAACCGCTTTGCCCGAAACATCGTGCAGACCCTTTACAATACGATTGCCGACAAAAAAATTGCATTTTTAGGCTGGGCATTTAAAAAAGATACCAATGACAGCCGCGAGTCTGCTGCCATTTCTGTTGCTGATCAGTTAATGAACGAGCAGGCGCGAATCACAGTGTACGATCCGAAAGTTAAGGGTGAACAAGTGCTCTATGATCTTGACGAACTAAAAACGCGTCGTCCGGAAGATAACCGCCGCATGGTTAGTATTGCAGAAAATGCGTATGAAGCCTGCCGCGATGCTCATGCCATTGCCGTCCTTACCGAATGGGACGAATTTCGCGACTACGATTGGGAGCAGATTTACGACGGTATGCTCAAGCCTGCCTTTGTATTTGATGGCAGGAATATTCTCGACGGCCGCAAACTGGCCGACATTGGCTTTGTGTATCAGGCCATCGGGAGCAGCACCCTGATCGCGGATAAACAATTTAAGTTGGTATGAGCATACGAATAGCAGTAATCGGTTTGGGTTATGTGGGATTGCCGTTGGCTCGACTTTTTGCGACTAAATATCCGGTTGTCGGCTTTGATATTAACTTGGAACGCGTTTCCGAACTCAACCGCGGTACCGACAGTACGCTCGAGGTTAACGATGATGATTTAAAGGCAGTGCTGGTAGCCAAAACCGGGGAGAGCATGGGGCTTTACTGTTCAACCCGGATAGAGGACATTGCCGATTGCAACTACTACATAGTTACCGTTCCTACGCCGGTCGACAAGAATAACCGCCCCGATTTAACTCCGCTATACAAAAGCAGTGAGACGGTCGGCAAGGTTTTAAAAAAGGGCGACATCGTGATTTACGAATCTACCGTGTATCCGGGCGTTACGGAAGAAGAATGCGTGCCGGTGCTGGAGCGTGTTAGCGGGCTTCGATTTAATGTTGATTTCTTTGCGGGATATTCCCCCGAGCGCATTAACCCGGGCGATAAAGAGCACACTGTAGAAAAGATCCTTAAAGTAACAGCAGGATCAACTCCTGAAATCGGGCGAAAAGTGGATGATTTGTACAAGTCGGTCATCATCGCGGGAACACATCTTGCGCCATCCATTAAAGTGGCCGAAGCCGCCAAGGTGATCGAAAACTCCCAGCGCGACATCAACATCGCTTTTGTAAATGAATTGGCTAAAATCTTCAATCTGCTTGGAATTGATACACATGCGGTACTCGAAGCCGCGGGCACAAAGTGGAATTTTCTTCCGTTTAAACCCGGTTTAGTAGGCGGTCACTGCATCGGCGTTGATCCGTATTATCTGGCGCAAAAAGCGCAGGAAACCGGCTATCACCCTGAAATCATCCTGGCCGGACGACGTCTGAACGACAGCATGGGCGAGTATGTAGCTTCGCAGGTGGTAAAACTCATGATTAAAAAAGGCATCGCCATCAATGGTGCTCAGGTGCTTATGCTTGGAATTACTTTTAAAGAGAATTGTCCGGACGTTCGAAACACGAAAATCGTGGATGTGATCCGCGCCCTTCACGATTACGGAATTACGGTAACCACTTATGATCCGTGGGCAAATCCGGATGAAGTGCGCCACGAATACGGTTTAAATACCGTAACGAAACTTCCGGAACAGGCATTTGATGCTGTAGTTCTGGGAGTAGCACATCATGAGTTTAAAAATCTTGCACTCGATTCTTTGAAAAATTCACCTTGCGTAGTGTACGACGTAAAAGGAACGCTGGGCATTAACGTGGACGGACGCTTATAACTATGAACATATTAATTACGGGAGGCGCTGGGTTTATTGGTTCGCACGTGGTTCGACGCTTCGTGAACCGTTATCCCGGTTATAACATCGTTAATCTGGACTTGCTGACGTACGCAGGAAATTTGGAGAACCTGATCGATGTTTCGCAGGCAGAGAATTATACATTTGTGAAAGGCGATATCTGCGATGCCAATTTGCTGGAAGAACTGTTCCTGAAATATCGTTTTGATGCCGTCATCCACCTTGCAGCAGAATCTCACGTAGACCGTTCTATCGCTGATCCTATGGCCTTTGTGCGCACTAATGTTGAAGGAACGGTAGCATTGCTAAACGTTTGTAAATCGCACTGGGAGCCAAACACCGGTAAGTTTTACCATATCAGTACCGATGAAGTTTACGGTACACTGGGCGCAGAGGGATTTTTTACGGAAGAAACCCCGTACGCTCCAAATTCGCCATATAGTGCCTCAAAAGCGGCTTCGGACCATTTTGTACGAGCGTATAGCGAGACGTACAAACTCCCAATCGTAATCTCAAATTGCTCGAACAATTACGGACCCAATCAGTTTCCCGAGAAATTAATTCCGCTTTTTATACAGAACATTATCAGCGGCAAGGCGCTTCCGGTTTATGGCGACGGGAACTACACGCGCGATTGGCTCTATGTGGAAGATCATGCCGCGGCCATTGATGAGCTATTTCACCACGGAAAAGTTGGGGAAACGTATAATATCGGTGGCTGGAACGAGTGGAAGAATATTGATTTGGTGCAACTTCTCTGCGACAAGATGGACGTGAAAATGGGTCGCCCCGCCGGAAAGTCGAAGGAACTAATTACCTTTGTTAAAGATCGTCCGGGACATGACCTCCGCTACGCCATTGATGCTACGAAAATCCACCGCGAATTAGGTTGGAAGCCTTCGGTTCGTTTTGAAGAGGGGTTGTCGCAGACCATTGATTGGTATTTAAATAATTCCGCATGGATGGAACGCATTCGTTCGGGTGCGTATCGTAACCTCATTTAAAAGCATTGCAAGATGCGCATCGATTGCCCATGATTCGTGTCTCCGTCATTATTCCCGTCTACAATGCGGCGCCATTTCTGCATTCCTGCGTGCAATCGCTTCTGAATCAGACAGAGAAATCTTTAGAATTTATCTTTGTAAACGACGGTTCCACCGATGAAAGCTTGTCTATTCTCGAATCGTATACGGATCCGAGGATTATTCTCCTTAACCAAACCAATGCAGGGGTAAGTGCGGCCAGAAATGCCGGACTTGCCGTTGCGCGGGGTACGTATGTGGGCTTCGTTGACGCCGATGATTTTGTCGAAACCACTATGTTTCAACATCTGGCGGATCTGGCAGTGCAGCATCAGGCCGAAATAGTGGTGAGCCGGTTTAGCAAATCTATCGACGGGCAAACGGTGGTTTATGATCTGCCGTTCCGGGTTCACGAGACATATGATAAAAAGGCAATAGCAGCAGAAGTAATCCCGTACATGCTTCAATTTGATCGGTTAAACTCGGTAGCCGTAAAACTTTTTGATAGGAGTCTGTTGGTGCGGCACGCGATTCAGTTTCCCGTTGGCCAAGCATTGGGCGAAGACGGTTTGTTTTCGCTGTTGGCTTTCGACCGGTGCGAGCGCGCCGTTTTCACCGATTATGTAGGCTACCATTACCGCGAGGTGCCGGGAAGTGCCACGCGCAACATAGTAAACAAAAATTACTATCAGGCTGCACTGGATGTTTACCGCTTTGATCATTCTCAACTCCTAACATCGTGCAAATGGAGTACGGAGCTCGACGAAAGAAAGCGGTATCGGCTTTACGCTCAGGCACTCGCACTGCTTTCGGTGTATGCTCGGCCTGCTACAGGGTTTACACTCGGGCAGCGGTACCGCGCTTTTAAGTCGGTGGCTACCGACAAAAACTTGCAACAAACGGTACGAAATTCCTCGTGGCGACAACTCGGGAATGAATCGTGGTTTAAAAGATTTGTACTACTTTGCATCTACATAAAATGCCTGCCTGCACTTTGGCTTGCGTTTACATACAGCAATCTTCGAAATAAAGTTTCATGAAAATATTGATGTTTTTCCACGGTGGAAGCCTGAATCGCGGTTGCGAGGCGATTGTTCGCTCGGCCGCTGCACTACTAAAGGAACAATTTCCGAAGTGTGAAATAGCTTTGGCAAGTCGGGACCCGCAGTCAGACCGCCATATTCCCAATGTCGATGTCATTTATCATGACTATCGTCGAACCATTAAAAAATTCTCTTGGGAATGGCTTAACGCTGTAATTCGTTTGCGCCTGTTTAAAGATGAAAAGTATATTCATAAATGCGTGCATCAACCGCTGCTTTCGCTAATTCCCTCATTTGATGTCTTTCTTTCCATCGGCGGAGATAATTACTGTTATGGCGAACAGCCGGGCGTTTATGTGGTGGATGAAGAAATCAAAAAACAAGGAAAGCGTCTGATTCTTTGGGGAGCCTCCATTGGCGAGGAAGATCTTTCCCCCGCGAAATTAAAAGACCTCAGGATATTTGATGCCGTTTTGGCGCGTGAGCCGCTGACGTATTCTATTCTGACGAATGCCGGCCTCACCAATGTGCATCGCGTGGCGGACGGTGCTTTCTTAATGAGCCGGGAGGATTTGCCGTTGCCGGAGGGCTGGGTTGAAGGTTCGGTAATCGGACTCAATTACAGTCCGCTCGTGCAGAAAAAGAACCCTGCATCTTATCAAGCTTTTAATGACCTGATCCAATACCTTCTCGGGAAAACAGACCTGACCATCGCACTCACCCCACACGTAACCGAGCGGGGCAATGATGACCATTCGGTTTTATCAGAGTTCTACGAGCGGTATAGAGCTACGGGAAGGGTGTTGTTGCTTCCCGATAATTTGAATGCTATTCAGTACAAAGGTTTTATAGCGCGCATGCGGTATTTCATCGGCGCGCGAACCCATGCCACCATTGCAGCCTATTCTACGGGTGTACCAACACTTGTTTTAGGATACAGCGTTAAATCGAAAGGGATTTCCAAAGATTTGTTCGGTGAGGAAGTTCTGGTGCTCGGATTACAGGAACTCTCGAGCATTGAGCGCGTCCAGCAGAAAGTCGATGAACTTTTCCGCCGCGAGGACGAGCTTCGGGCCACATTACAGGCAAGGCTTCCAGAAGTGCGTGAAATGGCGGCATCCGCTGCAAAGTATGTAGGCTGATGCAAAAAAAGAAAATCTTATTTGTCATTCCCGGACTTGCCATTGGCGGTGCAGAGAAAAGTTTAATCAATGTTCTGCAGGTTTTTGATTACGACAAATATGATGTAGATCTTTTGCTTCTGAATGACCGCGGCGTTCTCGTCCGGGATGTCCCGCCCCAGGTTCGAAGAATACCATTACCACAGAATTTTGCGGATTTCGGGTTAGAAATTTCACGTTCGGTCCCGGCACTGCTGCGGCGCGGTAAATTTCGTCTGGCGATAGCACGTTGCCTCTTTTCCTGGAAGATAGCGCAACGGCAACCCGTGGATCAGACGGAACAACAAATCTGGAAATACCAAAGTGCCGCCCTGAGGATGCTGCCGGATTTCTATGATGTCGCTATCGGATATCTCGAAAAAACATCCATCTACTGCATTATAGATAATGTTCGTGCTGCCCGGAAACTGGGCTTCATCAGAACCGATTACACCAATCTGAAGCTGGATCGCACCACGGATCAGTACTATTTTGAAAAACTGGATTACATTTGTTTGAACGGCTACAAATCCGGGGAAGTTCTCGCAAACGTGTTTCCGCAGTTTAAAGAGAAGATGCGTGTCATTTTAAATGTTGTTTCACCCCGGTTGATTCACAAATGGGCCGGCGAACCACTTGAACTTGATGCCGATGCACCGGTGCTGGTTTCAATTGGTCGGTTACAGCCTGTAAAAGGATTTGATCTTGCGCTGAAGGCAGCATCGTTGCTAAAGGCGCAACAGGTTCACTTCAAATGGTGGATTATAGGTGAAGGACCGGAGCGCGCCCGTCTCGAGCAACTGATCGGCGAGTACAAGCTGGAGCAGTACTGCATATTGCTTGGGGAAAAATCGAATCCCTATCCGTATCTCAAAAGATGCGACATTTATGTGCAGACCTCCCTATTTGAGGGCCGAAGCAGCACGATCAACGAAGCGAAATTGATGGCCAAACCCATTTTGGCAACGAATTTCGATTCTGTTTTTGAACTATTGACGCATGAGGTAGACGGGATTATCGTAGAAAAAAATCCGGAAGCGATTGCCAACGGCATTGCCAGGCTGCTGAAAGATGAGGCGTTGCGCGAGCGATTGGTCGCTACGTTACAAGCCGGGCAAAAAGATATTGAAGAACAACCTACCGCATTATATGAGCTTTTCAGGTAACGCATCGAAAAAGAAGAAGATACTGTTCGTCATGAACAATCTACATACCGGTGGAGCCGAAAAAGCACTCGTTTCACTTTTACAGGAATTTGATTTCGACCGGTACGAGGTCGACCTATTTCTTTTTCAGCACGCGGGAATGTTTTTAAAGCAGGTACCGCAAGAGGTGCGGATTTTACCGGAACCTGTCGATTACCGCTTTTTCGATCAGCCGGTCAGTGCATCGATAAAAAATTTGCTGCTGACATTCCGGCCGCTTTTGGCGTGGCGTCGCCTGAAATTCGGATTAATCATGCGCAGCAAACGCAGCAGTTCGATGAAGGAGCAGCGAGCATGGAAATTATTGTCGGCTACATTGCCGAAGTTAAGCGGATACGACGTTGCCATCGGATACCTTCAGCGGTCGCCGATTTATTTTTGTGTAGACAACGTCAGCGCAGCAAAGAAATTGGGCTTCATCCATAACGACTACAAGCAATTAGCGATGGATGCATCGGCCGACAAGCGCTACTTGCAACAACTCGATACGATTTTCTCTGTTTCAGAATCCTGCGTTGACATACTAAAAGAAGAGTTTCCTGACCTGACGGCGAAGATTAAATTGATGTACAACGTCATTTCACCGAATAATTTGTTTCGACTCGCCGAGGAGCCTCTTTCTCTGCATAAAAAAGCACTTACACTGGTTTCAGTAGGGCGACTGCATCCGCAAAAAGGCTTCGACATGGCCGTGGAAGCCTGCAAAGTTTTGGTCGACAAGGGTTGCGATGTTGTTTGGTATATTTTGGGAGAAGGCGCCGAACGAGCCGCACTGGAACAACGAATCGCAGACTATCATCTGGAACAACATTTTGTTTTATGCGGAATTAAGGAAAATCCGTATCCCTACATCAAAGCGGCTGACATCTATGTACAGCCATCCCGATTTGAAGGGAAATCCATCGCCATCGATGAGGCAAAAGTGCTCGGGAAGCCAATCATCGTGACCGACTTTCCATCGGTGCGCGATCAAATTCAGCATTTGCAAACCGGGTACATCGTGCCATTTGAGGCAGCAAAACTTGCGGATGCCATCATGCACGTAGCCGGAGATAAGCAAGTTCAAGATAAATTTCGGGTAAATTTACACACCGAGTGCTCCGGCATTAAAAATCAGTTGCAGGTGTTGGATGATGCTATAGATAAATAATTAACTGCAATCCGGAGAATTGGCTAACAACCGTAGAGATTAAAATCAATGCTATTTAATTCACTAAGTTTTGCTTTTTTTCTTCCGGTAGTTTACATACTGTACTGGTTTGTTTTTCGGAAACTGAAACAGCAAAATATTCTCTTGCTGGTGGCCAGTTATTTTTTCTATTCCTGCTGGGACTGGCGGTTTCTTTTTTTATTGATGTTCTCAACCCTACTCGATTTTTACAGCGGCCTCATGATGCAGAACGCGGGGAGCGAAAGAATTAAGAAAATCTGGTTTTGGGCCAGCATCGGAATCAACCTCGGGTTTTTGGGTTTTTTCAAATACTATAATTTCTTTGCGGAGTCTTTCGCGCAATTATTGGCAGGATTCGGATTTGAGGTCGACATCTGGACACTTCAAATCATTCTTCCGGTAGGTATATCGTTTTACACGTTTCACGGCTTGTCCTACGTAATCGACATTTATTACGATCGAATCAAAGCTGAACGCAACTTTGTAGATTACAGCGTTTTTGTGAGTTTCTTTCCACTGTTGGTCGCCGGACCTATTGAGCGCGCCACGCATTTGTTGCCGCAGATTAAAAGAGCACGGGTATTTAACTATGCCCAAAGTGTCGACGGCTTGCGTCAGATTTTATGGGGACTCTTTAAAAAAGTGGTCATTGCAGATAATTGCGCCGAGTACGCTAACCTTATTTTCAATGATTCTGCAAACCAATCCGGGAGTACCTTGGTTATGGGCGCACTGTTTTTTACCTTCCAGATTTACTGTGATTTTTCAGGATATTCAGACATTGCCTTGGGTACGGCGCGTTTATTCGGCATCGATTTGCTGCGGAATTTTTCCTATCCGTATTTCTCCCGCGATATTGCCGAATTCTGGAGACGCTGGCACATTTCGCTTTCAACCTGGTTCCGCGATTATCTGTACATTCCTCTCGGGGGCAGTAAAGGCGGCACGTGGATGAAAGTCCGAAATACGTTTGCCATTTTTCTTGTCAGCGGATTCTGGCATGGCGCCAACTGGACGTTTATTGCGTGGGGATTGCTGAACGCGCTGTATTTTATGCCTTTACTTTTGACGAATACGAATCGGAACCATATCGGTATTGTGGCAGAAGGTCGCGCGCTGCCATCGGTGGGCGAATTGGTATCGATGGCGGGCACATTTATGCTAACGGTTTTTGCGTGGATCTTTTTTCGTGCCGAAAGTCTTACCCATGCGTTTTCTTACATTCGAGGGATTTTTAATTCGTCACTTTTTGAACTGCCGGCGTTTTTACCGAAATCAGTGCTGGCATTAATTGCATTTTTTATGGCGATTGAATGGATCGGAAGAGAAAAACCGTACGCCCTGGCTGAGGTCGGCACCCGATGGCCGAGTCCGCTCCGATGGTCGTTTTACTATGTGTTGATCATCTTTATCATACTCTTTATGGGCAAGGAACAGGAGTTTATTTATTTTCAATTTTAATTGCTAAAACAGTATTATTTTTCGGGTAGATGTTGATTCGCCATCATTTTTTATGCTGTAATGTCAACTAACCTTACCTTCGCAACATTCGTTGTTATTTAAAGCCACCACAATGATGTACATGCTAGCAGTTATACTTTTAATTTCTATTGCGGTAATCGCAGCGATCGACTTTTATCCCCAATTCAATACATGGCAAAGCAGGATAAAAATAGGCCGGTGGCACGATAAAAAGCAGTGGACGCAGGCCATTGCACTAACTGCAAAAAGGTGGCTGCGGAAAACGCCTGTAATCAAACTAACCGACAATAACCGGATCATTGTTTGGGATATGCTTCGGGGGAATTACGCGCGTAAAGCTATTCAACACTGGCAGGAGGCGGCGTTAATCATGGGTCTGACAGATTACTACGCTGTAACAGGTGATGCGAAGTGCCGCCAGGAAATCGACCGTTTTCTTTCAAACAATTTTACCCCTCAGGGTCGCTGGAAAAAAACGCCCCTGCACGTCGACGGCGCAATCGTGGCCTACGCCGTACTGCGTTTGCCGTGGATTGACACAAAATTTTATAAGCCTGCGTTCGACTCGATGTACGCTCTGATTCAGGAGCTTACCGGTGCCGACGGAACCGTGGCCTACCGCAAAAACCTGCCAAACTACCGGTATGTTGACACCATCGGTTTTATTTGCCCGTTTCTGATGCGGTATGGTACCGAATTCAACATTCCCGAAGCAACAGCGCTGGCCTGTAAACAACTTATTTCATACAGCAATCACGGCATGCTTTACGGAAGCTTCCTGCCTTGCCATACCTACAACACGGAAACGCTTTTGCCAGCCGGTTTATTCGGTTGGGGTCGTGGAATGGGATGGTTCGCGATTGGTTTGGCAGACACGTATCTTGAAATGCCGAAAGATCATCCTGAAATCGAATCAATACGCCATTTAATGGCGCAGTTTGCCCGAACCGCACTAACATTTCAGACCCGAAACGGCAATTGGAACTGGAATGTGCTGAATTCGCACGCAAACCCCGATTCTTCCGCAACCGCAACGATTGCTTATTTTCTGCAGGTCGCGTCGTCTCTTCCCGCCTTGCAGAATGAGGCGCGACACGCGGTTGAAAATGCGTCGAAATATTTAATGCGTGTAACGAGGCGTACAGGTGCCATCGATTTATCTCAGGGTGATACAAAAGATATTGGTGTATATTCACAGGAGTTTAATATCCTTCCGTTTACTCAGGGTTTTGCCCTGCGCGTTGCATGTCAGACAAAAGCATGAAAAGTGAATCCCGAATAGCACATTCAGTTCGGAATATCTCCGTTGGGCTGGTCGCGCAGGTAATCACGATGATTGCGGGCTTTGCCAGCCGGACGATTTTTATCAAGTATCTGGCAGTAGAGTATCTGGGGGTGAACAGCTTGTTCACCAATATCCTCTCTATGCTTTCCTTAGCGGAACTGGGCATCGGGGCTGCGTTCATGTATGCGCTGTACAAGCCAGTTGCCTATGCAGAAGAATCTACTATCGCCGCAATCCTTCGCTTTTACCGTAAGGTCTACATGCTCGTGGGCATGTTTATTTTTCTTAGCGGACTTTTGCTGATTCCGTTTCTGGATTCCATCATTCCCCAAAAGCCAGCGGCCATTACGGAGGATATCCGACTGATTTATCTTTTTTTCCTCGCCAATACGGCAATAACTTATTTCTTCTCCTACAAAATTTCGGTACTGCAGGCCGCGCAGCGCATGAGTACGGCAACGGTTAACAGCACCATTTTTACCTTGATTCAGCACGTCTCTCAGATAGCGGTTTTGGTAATTACCGCTGATTTTATCCTGTACCTCAGCATACAACTTATTACGACAGTATTATCCAATCTTTCGCTGTCGCGGATCGTCGACAAACAACATCCGTATCTGAAAAAGTACCGGAAAACACCGGTGAGTCCGGAATTACGCAGCTCGATTGTTTCCAATATTAAATCCACCTTTCTTACCAAAATCGGTGGTGTACTGGTGAACGGGACAGACAATCTGATCATCAATTACTTTGTTGGCCTGGCACTTCTGGGAAAATATTCCAACTATGTGCTGCTGCTCACCATCGCGACTAACTTTCTGGTTATTATTTTTAATAATACCAATGCCAGTATAGCGAACGTAGTCGTCAAAGAGAATATCGAGAAACAGCGTGAAGTTTTTAACGTTATTAATTTTGCAAATTTCTGGATTTACGGTTTCTGTGCAGTTTGCTTTGTAGTATTGTGTAACGATTTCATCACGCTGTGGATTGGCGCGGAGTACGTTATTTCGCGGGACATCGTGGCGGTTATGGCACTCAATTTTTTTATGGTGGGGATGCAGAATGCGTTTTGGGCATTTAAGTCGTCTATGGGCATTTTCAGGCAAGGTAGGTATGTTGTATTGCTGACCGCTTTGCTAAATCTGGTTTTATCCTTTTGGTTCGGTAGTTTATGGGGGATTTTTGGTGTGCTGTTGGCCACCGCTGTTGCCAGACTACTGACCAATTTCTGGTTTGATCCGTATCTTGTTTTTACGTTGGGATTACGCGTTGATCCGGTCGCATACTTTCTTAAATTTTTGAAGTATTTCACAATTCCTGTAATCAGCATTTTGGCAATAGACCTTATTGTTAGCAAGGCGCAGTTTGATTTTGTGAGTGGTCTGATCTTAAAAATCCTGCTTTGTATTTTAATAACAAATGGTATCATATTAGGATTATTCGGGAAAAAGCAGGAAATTGTTCTTTTTAAAAGTATTTTGCAAAAGACTTTTAGGAACCGATAAATTAAACACTATGACCTTCTTTCAGGTTAAATCCATTTTATCCCAAATGCATAGGATACGTCTGGAAAACCTGAAGTTACTATGGATGAACGGAGTCCGATCTGAAAAATCCCTTATAATTGCACACGGTAAATGCTATGTAGGTTATCACAAGTCAGCTCAAATTAATTTAAAAGAAGGCCATTTGTTTCTTAACAAAAACATGTCGTTACCCGAGCCCTACACGGCAGTACTCAAAATGAAGGAAAACGCGCAAATAAATGTAGAAAATGATTTTATTTTTTACAGTGGACACCACATTGTGGTCATGAAGGGGGCGCGTCTGAATCTGGGCAGTGGATATATTAATAGAAATGCCCGACTAAGTTGTTTCAAAGAAATATCCATCGGCCGAAACGTTGCGATTTCTGAAAACGTAACCATTTGGGATACGGATGCGCACTCCATTGTCGGAAAAGAAGCGCAGATGACCCAACCGGTGCGTATCGGAAATAACGTTTGGATTGGTAATAATGTGACCATTTTAAAAGGTGTTACCATTGGTGATGGAGCTATTATAGCCGCAGGAGCGGTAGTAAATAAAGATGTTCCGGCAGGATGCCTTGCCGGGGGAGTACCCGCAAAAGTGATTCGAAGCGACGTAAAATGGCAATGACAAAACTGCTTTACATCACCAATGGCATTAATGGAGCAGCCGGACTTGAACGCGTGTTGAGTATTAAGGCAAACGCCTTAGCTTCTATGGGGTACGACGTTCATATTGCCGTACTGAACGACGGCGGCGTTAATCCTGTCTATCCTTTTTCTGCACAAATTACCATACACTCCATACGCTATTTCGGAAGTTTTTACCGCGCTACCCGAATGTACCTATCTGCCATTCGCAAATTGGTGCAAAGCGTCAAACCGGATGTCATTTCAGTATGCGACGATGGTTTTAAAGCTTTTTTACTCCCGCATTTTATCGACTTTCGATGCCCGGTGGTTTACGAGCGACACGTTTCAAAAATAGTCGATCTCGGTCCGACACCCGGTGCACTTAAAGCGTTACTGGTGCAGATGAAATACAAAATCATGAACCGTCTTGCCACGAAGTTTGATCGTTTTGTGCTACTTACCGAAGCCAATCGCGAAGAGTGGCATTTACGCCGAATCACCGTCATCCCGAACCCGCTGCCTTTTTTTCCGGAAAGTCCTGCCGCGCTCGACCAAAAAGTGGTTATCGCCATTGGCCGACACGCGTATGTAAAAGGATACGACCGTCTGCTGGAGGTTTGGAAATGCGTGCTGCAGGAACATCCGGACTGGCAATTACACATTTACGGCAAAATAGAACCGACACTTCGACTCGCACAATTAGCAGAAAAGCTGCAAATAAACCAAGCGGTACACTTTCTTCCTCCCGTGCAAAACATTGAGGACAAACTGCGAAACGCTTCCGTGCTGGCGTTTACCTCGCGGGGTGAGGGATTTGGCATGGTTTTGATCGAAGCTATGGCGTGCGGTGTTCCGGTAGTTAGTTTCGATGTCCCGTACGGCCCGAAAGAAATCCTGGCAACAGGCAGGGCCGGATTTTTAATTCCGGAGGGCGACTGCGAATTGATGGCCAGGCGACTCTCCGAATTGATTACAAGCAAAAGTTTACGTGAAAAAATGGGCGCTGCCGGAAGACAAGAGGCGGTACGCTATCAGACAGATGCCGTCATAGCGCAGTGGCATTCGCTATTTAATTCGCTTCTTTACAAATGAGAGTGCTTTTCTCCACAGATCAGATTTATCTGCATGGCGGCATTGAAAAAGTGCTTGCAGAAAAAGCAAACTATTTTCGCGAAAGTTGCAACTTCGAGGTGATGATTTTAACCACTGAGCAGAAAAATAATCCGCCGCGTTATCCACTTTCTTCCGGAATCCTTATGGAAGACCTCGCCGTTAATTATCATCGCAACCGCAGTTTTTTTCACCCGCTCAATTTGGCGAAAGTTCCTATGCATTGGATAAAACGACGACGGGCGATAGCGAGGTTTAAGCCCGATGTGATTATCGTTTGCAATTACGCACTGGATTTTGTGTGGACGCCATTCTTCGATACTAAAGTTCCTAAAATCAAGGAATTTCACAGCTCCGGATTTAGACTTCCCGCAAAACGAGCGCAGAAATTTAATCTACGACAAAAATTAGACGATTTCGTCCTTTCGAAGTTTGACGCCGTCGTGCTGTTGAATGCGTCTGAAAAAAGTTTTTACCCAACGGCAAAATCCGTGGTTATTCCCAATCCGATTCCGGTTAGTGAGACACCTTCGGCAGAAAAGAAAAAAATAATCCTTGCCGCCGGACGAATTGCTCCGGTTAAAAATTTTGAAGCATTACTGAAAATCTGGAAACTGGCGAGCGCGCAATTGCCGGATTGGAACCTTCACATCTATGGCGATGGGGATGCTATCTATATCGATTCGCTAAAACAGCAAATTCAAAGGGATCAGCTGCCCGGGGCGACTATTTTTCCTGCAACTGCCGAGCTCCCTAACAAAATGGCGGAAGCCTCCCTATATGTGATGACCTCGCACACCGAATGCTTTCCAATGGTATTGCTCGAAGCCCTTCGGGCAGGTTTGCCGGTGATTTCGTTTGATTGTCCCACCGGTCCGGGGCATATCGTATCCCACGAGCAGGACGGAATTCTGGTGCCGCATCAAAATATCGAGGAATTTGCACGCAAAATCGTACTTTTGGCAGGCAACCCTGAGCAACGCAACGAAATGTCGGGCAAAGGGCGGCAATTGGTAAAACGATTTCAACCCGAAACAGTGATGCCACTCTGGCTAAAACTGTTTCAATCGCTAAATAAAGAGCACGTTGATTAACTTCATTCCCTTAGAGCTTTACAGTACGGTTTTCTACAACGTCCTGTTGCTTTTTGTGCTGATTGTGTTCTTTCGTTCATTCAGCATTCCTTTTGAAAGTAAATCCAATTTATCAACGTCCTCCACGTTAGGTGTTGTAATTCTGTCGTTAATAATTCTCTACATCGGACTGCGGCCTGTTAGTAAAACTTTTGCCGATATGGCCGTCTACGCCCTTATTTACGAGCAGTACCAGCAAGGATTGCCACTCCAAACCGAAAAAGACATTCTTTTCGAAATTTTTATGAAGGGATGTTCGCAGATTATGGGTACTAATACGTTTTTTTTCCTCTGTTGTGTGCTCTACGTTTATCCCATGTATTTCTTCAGTAAACGTAAGTTAGATCAATATTGGTTTTACGGCGTTCTGATGTTTGTAATTTCATTTTCTTTTTATGCCTACGGCACCAATGGAATTCGTAATGGTCTGGCTACCTCGCTTTTTCTGGCAGCTGTAACACTAAATGATCGAAAGAACACCATCGCTTTGCTGCTAATTTCGGTCGCCATTCACCAATCCCTGGTGATCCCCGTTGCCGCATACCTGATCGCCTTATTTTACAGGGATATACTGGTTTTGCTTCTGGTATGGCTTACTGCCATTCCGCTTTCGCTCGCTCTTGGTAGCTTCTGGGAACAATTTTTTATGGGGCTGGGGCTCGTTGAAGAGCAGCGTATTGCGGGCTATCTGGGCGGAAGCGACCTCTTTGCAGATGAGGAATTGAAAGTAGGTTTCCGTTGGGATTTTCTTTTGTACAGCGCAACGGGCATCGCCGCAATCTGGTATTATTGCATTAAGAAAAAACTGGAAGATAAGTTTTATCAAACGATTGCCGCGGTCTACATCATTTCTAATACGCTTTGGATATTGGTAATACGCGCTAATTTTTCAAATCGAATCGCCTACCTGTCCTGGTTTCTTTTGGCAGCCATTATCATTTATCCCCTCGCACGCTACAAAATCTTTAAAAACCAACACCCGGTTGTGGGCACTGTAATAGCTATTTACTTTTTATTTACGTACATTGTAAGCGTCGTTTTCGCAAAATGAAAAAGATTACCGTCTTTACGCCATCTTATAATCGCGCAGATTGCCTTGGTAAATTGTACGAAAGCCTGCTGCGTCAGACTTCAACCGATTTCTGTTGGTTAATTATCGATGACGGATCCACCGATTCGACCCGGGCGCTGGTTCAATCCTGGATTCAGGAGGCACAGATTGAAATTGAATATGTTTATCAGGAAAACAAAGGAATGGTGGGCGCGCACAATACGGCACATCACCTGATGACAACCGAGCTTTGCGTATGCATCGATTCGGACGACTGGATGCCGGACGACGCCATTGAGCGCATTATAAGTTTTTGGAATCAACACGGATATCCGGAATCTGCGGGAATTGTCGGACTTGACGCATTTGCCGACGGAACCATCGTCGGTACCAAATTGCCGGAGATCAAAGAATGCACATTTTCAGAGCTGTACGTGAAGTATGGTATCAGCGGTGATAAAAAATTCGTTCACAACCGGTCCGTATTTAATCGGTTTCTGCCGTACCCGTTCTTCGATGGCGAGAAATTCCCGGTAACCAGCTATCTCTATTTACTGATAGAACAAAAGCACAGGTTGCTGATAACTAATCAGGTGTTTTGTATAGTTGAATATCAACCCGATGGTCTTTCGGCAAATTTGTTCGATCAATACCGAAAAAGCCCGAAATCTTTCGCCTTTTACCGGATTGCAAAAATGAAGTACGCACTCAACTACAGGGAGCGATTCAAAAATGCCGTACACTATGTGTCCTCCTCGATTATGGCGCGCAACCCGAAGTTTATTCAGGAAAGCCCGTTTAAATTGACCACATTAGCGGCATTGCCGTTCGGAATCGGGTTGTATTTTTACCTGAAAAAAACCCGTAAAAAAGGCATTCTAAAAGTATGAAAGCGATCATTGCTCCCGGCGTCACCGATATGAATAAAGGCGATCAGGCTTTGGTATGGGAAAGTCACCGTCTGGCAATGGATACCGGACTTTTTCAGGAGGTTTGCATCATTAGCAATGGAGATACGCCTGAAGAGCGACGCAAACTTTGCAGTCAGTCCGAAGCGCGAGGCTTTAAAATCATCGACAATATATTAAAGCATCCGAGGCGCGGTAAACACAACGAAAACGAAGTCGTCCGAGAATCGCTTTTTTCATTCCTACGTTTAGTAATGTTCGCGGTTTACGATTTTTTGCGGCTTTCGTTTCTTCTTCTGATCTGTCGCAAAGCTAAATTAGTGCGTCTTTTTTTCGATGCTAAAACCTCTCGAACCGTCGATATCTTCCGAAGCAGCGACGTCGTTTTCATCAAAGGAGGCGGATTCATCCACGCGTACGGCGAACGAACTGCACCTTATCTGATCTGGTTCTTTTTGTTCTACGTCCGCCTTGGGCTTGCGCTGGGTAAAAAAGTGGTTTTCCTGCCGAATTCTTATGGTCCGTTTGAAGGAGCGACAGTCGCGAATCAGGTTAAATGTGTTTTTTCCGGATTAACCAAAACATACGCCCGCGAGCAGCTTTCTGCCGACAAACTCGGCAAACTTCTGGGAAAAAACATACCCGTAAGCCCCGACCTTGGTTTTTATCTTGAAAAAGCTGATGACGCGGCCGCAAATGCAATTCTGGAAAAATACGGACTGGCCCATGAAAAGCGAATGGTAGGTATCACTATCAGACCGTGGCGTTTTCCCGGGATGCAGCATCCGGACCGTTTGTATGAGAATTACCTTAATGCCGTTGATCGTTTGGTAAATTTCCTGCTTGAAAAGGGATATAAAGTGGTGTTTTGTAACCAATCAATCGGACCCAACGCACACGAGGACGACCGCAATGCAATCCGGGAATTATATTCCCGACGCAAAGATTCAGGCATAGTTTGGATTGATGAGGACTTGCCGTGTGATGTATTAAAGGCTGTGTACGCAAAGTTCTACGCATTTGTCGGCACCCGGTTTCATTCCGTGATTTTTTCGCTGACGTCTAAAATTCCGTCTATTGCTATCGGATATGGAGGAAATAAGGCGAAGGGTATTATGACTGATTTCAAACTGGATAACTTTACCATACCGATCCATGAGGTTAAAGAGTCGCACCTCATTAGCATGTTTCAGGAAATTGAAAATTCGCATGCCGCCATAGAGCATCAGCTTCAAGCTACGATTACGCTACTCGATCAGAAACGAATGCAGATCATTCGCGATTTACAACAGGCTTTGCATCCATGATAAAACTAATCCGCACTTCTACCGTCGCCCTGTCGCTCGACGTACTGCTTAAAGGTCAACTCGCCTTTCTGAGCAAGTACTACGATGTGGTGGCTGTCTCCGGCGCGGATCACCATCTCGATGCCGTCAAACAACGCGAAGGCGTCCGAACGGAAAGTGTGGAGATGGCACGGCAAATTAATCTCTGGCGCGACCTCGTATCACTCTTGAAATTGTACCGCCTTTTTCGCCGTGAAAAGCCTGCAATCGTGCACTCCATTACTCCAAAAGCCGGCCTTCTGTCTATGATTGCCGCGCGACTTGCCGGAGTGCCTGTGCGGATTCACACCTTTACCGGGCTCATCTTTCCGACTTCAACCGGATTAAAAAAAAAGTTACTCATTGCCATGGATTGCCTGCTGTGTCGGATGGCTACCCATGTTTACCCCGAAGGGGAAGGTGTGCGCCGCGACTTGCTGCGCTACCGAATTACAAATAAGCCATTGAAAGTTCTGGCGCACGGAAATATTAGTGGGGTTGATACGGGTTATTTTGCTTTGCAGCAGGTGCCTGACGAGCAAAAAAGGGCACTGCGTAGTAACTTAGGCCTCCGCGAAGACGATGTGGTTTTTATTTTCGTGGGAAGGCTCGTCGCAGATAAGGGACTGCGTGAAATTGTAGACGCGTTCACCCGGCTTGCCGAAAAGCAGCTGCAAACCCGGCTCATATTGGTAGGTCCGACCGAGACTGCGGACCCGATAGACCACACGACTGCTGATTTAATGAAAAACCACGACCGGATCATCACCACGGGTTATCAATCGGATATCCGCCCTTATCTGGCCATCGCAGATGTGTTTTTGTTAGCGAGTTATCGCGAAGGATTTCCCAATGTAGTACTTCAGGCGGGTGCGATGGAACTGCCCTGTGTCGTCACTGATATCAATGGTGCAAATGAAATAATAGAGCACGCTAAAAACGGCTTGATTGTTCCGGTGAGGCACGCCGACGCCTTGCTACATGCGATGCAATGTCTGGCAAGTGACAAGGTATTGCGCGAAGAAATGGGGAAGGAAGGACGCCGCCGCATCGAGCAAAAGTTTAGCAATAGCATCGTTTGGAGGGCACTTCAGGAAGAATACGAGACGTTAACCGCAACCTTACATCATGTATAAAACCGTTATCAAACCTGCGGTCGATTTTCTTTCTGCGCTACTGGGGCTGATTGTCCTGTCGCCACTTTTTGTGCTGATCACCATTTTTCTTGCGCTGGCTAATCGCGGCAAGCCATTTTTTATTCAGCCCCGACCCGGTAAAATGGATAAGGTTTTTCACATCATCAAGTTCAAGACGATGAACGACAAACGCGACCCCGATGGCAAGCTGCTACCCGATGCAGAACGACTCACCCGAATTGGCGCATTTGTCCGCAAAACGTCACTCGACGAAATTCCGCAGCTCATCAATGTGCTTAAAGGTGACATGTCCATTGTGGGGCCGCGTCCGTTGTTAACGACTTATCTCCACCTGTACAATGATTTTCAACGCCGACGTCACGAAGTTAAACCTGGCATTACCGGTTGGGCGCAAGTGAATGGACGTAATGCCATTTCATGGGATAAAAAGTTCGAATACGACGTCTGGTATGTCGACCATATTTCTTTTATTTTAGACCTGAAAATCATTTTGAAAACCATTTTAAAAGTGGTGCGTGGAAAAGACATTAATGCAGCGAATGCCGCCACAATCGAGCCTTTTCATGGAGAATAAAATTTTGCTGTACGGAGCCAGCGGACACTGTAAGGTGATTATTGATATACTCCGGCTTAACGGCTACCGGCATTTTTCGCTTTATGATGACCGACCCAGGAACGATACCTTTTTTGGCTACCCGGTACATCATGCTGAGCAAATGCCTGATACGGGGCATGCGCTGATTTGCATTGGAAATAACGCGGTACGCAAACGCATTTCCGATTCCTCGTCGCATACATACATTACCGCAAAACACCCTTCCGCGATGATTTCATCAGATGTAATCGTGGGAGAAGGAACCGTTATTATGCCGGGGGCGATAGTTAATGCAGGATCGCTGATTGGCAGACATTGCATCGTTAACTCGGGTGCGATTGTAGAACACGACAATGAAATTAATGATTTTGCCCACGTTTCGCCGGGTGCCGCCCTTGCCGGAAACGTAACCATCGGAGAGGGGAGTCATATTGGAATTAACGCAACGGTTATTCAAGGTGTAACGATTGGGAAATGGGCGACTGTAGGCGCAGGTGCTACCGTCCTTAACGATGTGCCGGATTATGCCGTAGTAGTGGGAACTCCCGCAAAAATTATCAAATACAACAATCATGGATAAGCCAAAAATATACCTTTCCTCCCCGCACATGGGAGGTAACGAACAAATGTTCGTAAAAGAAGCATTTGATACCAATTGGGTCGCGCCGTTAGGACCTAACGTCAGCAACTTTGAGCGCGATATCGAGCAGTTTCTGGGTAACGAATCTCACGTAGCGGCATTAAGTTCCGGTACTGCAGCACTTCACCTGGCATTGGTGCAATTAGGGGTTGGGCAAGGCGATGAGGTCATCTGTCAGAGTTTCACTTTTTCCGCTTCAGCCAACCCGATAGTGTATCAGGGCGCAACGCCGGTTTTCGTCGACAGCGAACCTGATACCTGGAACATATGCCCAAATGCGCTCGAAGAGGCCCTTCGCAACCGGATCGGCGCAGGCGCGCGGGTGAAAGCGATAATCGTAGTTCACCTTTACGGAATGCCTTGCAAAATCAACGAAATCCTCGAAGTTGCCAATCGGTATGGCATCCCGGTCGTCGAAGACAGTGCGGAAGCTTTGGGAAGTACGTTTGGCGCGCAGGCCTGCGGTACATTCGGTGCGTTTGGTGTGCTGTCGTTCAATGGCAATAAAATTATAACCACCTCGGGAGGCGGTGCCCTGGTGTGCAAATCGGTTGATGCGAAAAACCATACGGTGTTTCTGGCAACCCAGGCCCGCGATGCTGCACCACATTATCAGCACAGCCACATAGGATATAATTACAGACTGAGTAACATTTGTGCCGGGATCGGCCGCGGACAGATGGAAGTACTGCAGGATCGCGTAAATGCGAGACGCGACCTGAATGCTTGGTACCGGGAAAAACTGGCCGACGCACCGGTTCAATTTTTAACCGAACCCGACAATCGTTTTTACTCAAATCACTGGCTTACAGCACTGACGATTGAACCGGGTACACGGGATAGAGAACAACTGCGACTTGCCTTCGATGCCGAAAATATCGAAAGCCGACCGCTGTGGAAACCCATGCACATGCAACCGGTTTTCGAAAAGTGTCGTTTTTTTGGAGGAAATGTTGCGGCAGACTTGTTCGAACGCGGGCTTTGCCTGCCCTCCGGTTCGAATTTAACGTCAGAGGATAAAGCACGGATTGCCGCAATTTTAGACGATTTCTTTTGTTAAATGTAAAAATTGTCTTAATTTTCGTCTGTTGATAGCAACAGAATGAACAGGCTGTTAAGTACCTTTCTCGAAAACCTTCGAAACGACATATCCAAAAGCAGATTTCGGAACATTGGCTACCTCCCCAGGTGGATCATTTTTCTTATTGATGTATTGATAGTGCTTTTGGCAAATGTCATCACATTTGTAATTGTTTATAGCCTATCTCACTCTGTATATCAGGATCTGAACATGCCCGCGCGCTACGGCGTGATCGTGGCGATAAATGCGATATTCTTCATATTTTACCGCACCTATTCAGGTATTATCCGGCATTCGACGTTCATCGATGCAGTGCGATTATTGGTTTCCACAACCACTTCATTTATTGTGCTGTTTACCGGGAACTACCTGTGGTTTTTCTTCTACGAATCAAAACTTTTCCTCACTACCGGCTTGTTTATCAGTTATGTGATTTCTTTTCTCATGCTGTTTCTCTTCCGGATATTGGTTAAGAAGATATTTGAGGACTATGTAAACGTAACCGACAGAGGTAAACTGATCAATACCGTAATTTACGGTGCCGATGCGAATGCTATTTCCGTTGCTAACGCACTTCGTGCCGAAATACCAAGCCGCTTTAAAGTAAAGGGTTTCATAGATCAGTTTCCGCAGGGTCGCACATCGCGCCGCTTGCTGAATCTGCCGATTATGAACCGCAGCAAAAGGATTCACGTGATCCTGCGTGCGCTAAAGGCCGATGCGCTCATCATCACCGAAAAAGCGCTCACCAAAGAACAAACCATCGCTATCGTCGAAGAATGTCTTGAATACAATTTTAAGGTATTCACCGTACCGATGGTGACGGACTGGGAAGATTTCCAACAGATCTCCAACAAGGTTAAAAACTTTGAAATCGAGGATCTACTCGATCGGAAGCCCATTCGCCTTCACATGGACGTGATTTCAAGTCAGCTTCGCGGTAAAACCGTGCTGATTACCGGAGGTGCAGGTTCCATTGGTAGCGAAATTACCCGACAGGTAGTTGATTTCCAGCCGGTGCGGATCATTATTCTCGACCAGGCAGAAACGCCGTTGCACAATCTATCGCTTCAACTGCTCAGTCAAACTGGTAAGGTAGAGCTTCGTACTGTTTTGGCGGATATTCGCAACTGCACTTGCCTCGAAGCTATTTTCAACAAATACCGTCCCGATGTCGTATACCATGCCGCGGCTTACAAGCATGTGCCGCTTATGGAGGAAAATCCGACAGAAGCCGTCTACACCAACATTATCGGCACCCGAAACCTAGCAGATTTGGCCGTACGATACAAGGTTGAACGTTTTGTGATGGTCTCTACCGACAAGGCCGTCAATCCGAGCAACGTAATGGGAGCAAGCAAACGTATTGCTGAAAAATATGTACAGTCGCTGCAAGCCTTTGTACGCCAGAATAATCCGGACGTTCCTACGAAATTTATTACCACTCGCTTCGGCAATGTGCTGGGTTCCAACGGTTCGATTGTTCCGCTTTTTCAAAAGCAAATTCAGGAAGGCGGCCCCATCACCATTACCCATCCCGAAATCATCCGGTATTTCATGACCATCCCGGAAGCCTGTCAGCTCGTGCTGGAAGCCGGCACCATGGGTAACGGAGGCGAAATCTACATCTTCGACATGGGCGAACCGGTTAAAATCATCGATCTGGCGAAGAAGATGATTCGTTTGGCAGGATTTACACCGGATAAGGAAATCAAAATCAAGATAATCGGTCTCCGCCCGGGAGAAAAACTTTACGAGGAACTTCTTAACGATACCTCGAAAACTCTTCCTACGCACAACGACAAAATCATGATTGCTCAGGATGTTTCCGATGACTTTGAACACATCAGCAGTGCGGTTTCCGACCTTGCCGAACAGGCGCAGAATCTGCCGCACGAGGAAATTGTAATCCGCATGAAGCGACTTGTGCCGGAGTTCAAGAGCATGAACTCAGTCTTTGAAATGCTCGATAAGTAGTTAATAATAGTATCTTTGCCAAAATTGCTTCTGATGAGAAAACTCTTCCCGCTGGTAACCTTTGTTTTACTGATTCTGACAACTGTTTCCTGTCGATCCCGTAAAGAAATGGTATACATGCGCGGTATCGAGCAGGCATCAGGACAAGTAGGCGATTTCGAGCTTGTCATTCAACCCGATGATATTCTGCAGATTTTAGTGCAGTCGCAAAATGTAGAAGCCGCCGAGCCATTCAACACACAGGTGGATGAAGGTGGTGTCGGCAACCAGAATTTTCTTTTCCGCGGATTGCTGGTCGATAAGGAAGGTTATCTTATCATGCCGGTGCTGGGTAAAGTTAAAGCGGCCGGGTTAACCCGAACAGCTTTCGTCGAATCTCTTACCAACCAGATTAAGCCTTATGTTACAGATGCGGTAATCACTGTGCGGATACTGAACTTTAAAGTGTCGGTATTGGGCGAAGTGCGCCAGCCCGGACAGGTAACTGTGAGCAGCGACCGCCTTACCATCCTCGAGGCCATCACACAAGCCGGAGATCTTACCGTTCAGGGGACCCGCGAGAATGTGCTGCTGATCCGCGAGCACCAGGGACAGAAAACCTTTGCGCGAATCAATCTTACCGATGGAAATCTGGTAAATTCACCCTACTATTATCTCAAACAAAACGACGTAATTTACGTGGAGCCGAAACCGGCCGCATACAACGTGAGTGGCATCGGCCCGTATCTCGCCACCACAGCCACCGTCGTTAGCTTATTAGTAACAGCATTAGTCCTCATCCGTCTGTAAATGGAACCACTGAACACGATCCCGGATAGTCCATCCACTAACGAATCAAGCGCCGGACTCGAAGAACAGTTATTTCTGTTCCTTCGGCACTGGAAATGGATTGTCTTATCCGTTATTCTGTTTCTGACGGGCGCATACTTTTACTTACGGTACACGGTTCCAAGTTACGGGCTAAGCGCAACGATACTCGTGAAAGACGAGAAAGGAACCGCTGCAGAACTTGCTGTTTTCAGTGATCTGGAAATGATTACCGGAGGGCGAAATAACCTCGATAATGAAATCGCCATCCTGAAATCGCGAACCTTGTCGCAAAATGTAGTACGGGAGCTTGATTTTAACATCAGCTACTACGTCCGCGGCCGCATCATCAGCCCGGAAGCCTACAAGTCGTCGCCGGTTCAGTTAATCTTCACCGAAAAAACCGATGCCTTTTACAAAGCCGATACTTCATTTTCCATCACCCCGATATCCAAGACCCGGTTTAAAATCAGCGACCTGAACAAAACCCGGGAAAGCGAATACAATTTCGGTCAGAAAATTAAATCGCGTTTCGGCACATTCATCGCCGTAAACAAGGGCCAGATTACAGACGGCAATGTCGTTGTAGTAATTAGGTCCATTGAGAAAGTTGCAGCCGCTTACTCACGAAAATTAACGGTAGAAGCCGAAGGTAAACGAAACAACATCGTTAAAATTACGGTTAACGATCCCATCGATCAAAAAGGCATGGATTACATCAATGCTCTGATCGAACAGTATAACAACGAGGCTGCCGATGATAAAAACCAGATTGCCAGAGGCACGGCGACATTTATTGAAAACCGACTCGAAATCATTACCCAGGAACTCGACAGCGTCGAGCGGGGAGAAGAAAGTTTTAAAAAGCAGAACCGACTTACCGATCTGGTGTCCGATGCGAGCATGAGTCTGGAATCGTCAACCGAGTACGAACGCGCAGTCGTAGAAAATGAAACACAAATCAAAGTGTCGCGGTTTGTTCTCGACGCCATTCGCAACTCCACCATTAATGATGTAATTCCCGGCAATGTTCTGCCGCAAGGAGGCGCCAACACTGCCATCGCCGAATACAACCAGTTATTGCTCGAACGCAATCGCATCCTTAAATCGGCCTCCGAAGCCAACCCGCGCATCATTCAGATGAACGACCGGCTCAGAGATTTGCGATCCGGCATCGTGCAAAGCCTCAACAACAATCTGAACTCGCTGCTAATTGCCAAACGCGATCTCGAAGCTCAGGAGAACCGGTACAGCGGCCGCGTAGGTCAGGTTCCATCGCAGGAACGCCAGTTTCGAATCATTTCGCGACAGCAGCAAATCAAGCAAACGCTGTTTCTCTATTTGCTTCAAAAACGCGAAGAAACGGCAATATCGCTGGCAGTTACTTCACCAAAAGCACGGGTTATCGATGCAGCATACCCTAACGGAGCCGTGTCGCCAAATCCTCAAATCATCTACCTGCTTGCCTTTGCACTCGGCCTTGTACTCCCCATCGGTATCATCTTCCTGATCAACCTCCTCGACAACAAAATTCACAGCCGTCAGGATATCGAGAAGTATACTACCATGCCGTATCTGGGCTCCATTGCGCTATCCGAAGACAGCAACAATATCATCGCCTCTGACAGCCGTTCAAGCGCTGCCGAGTCGTTCCGCATTATCCTGACCAACCTCGAATTCATGCTGGCCAACACGAAAACGGATAAAGCCAAAACCATTTTCGTAACGTCCACCATGCCCAAAGAAGGGAAAACCTTCGTGTCCGTAAACCTGTCCGGAACGCTAGCACTCTACGGAAAGCGCGTACTGCTCATCGGGATGGACCTTCGGCACCCGAAATTTACCGAATACCTCGACATCAACGTTAATGTAGGCGTAAGTAACTTTCTGTCTTCCGATAAAGTAAACCTCGACGAAGTCATTACAAAAGTCCCGAATTTCAAAGATTTCTACGTACTTCCTTCCGGTGCCATTCCACCCAATCCGGCGGAGTTGCTCAACGGACCTAAAGTCGCTGCGTTCTTCGAGGAATTAAAGTCGAAATTCGATTATATCATCGTCGATACCGCTCCGGTTTCGCTCGTAACCGATACGTTACTCATCAGCAAATTTGCCGATGTGGTGGTCTACGTTGCACGCGCCAACTACCTCAAGAAAAATTCACTCCTGCTGCCGGAATCGCTTCACCGGGAGAAAAAATTGCCCAACATGTCCATCCTTCTCAACGGCATCGATCAAAACCGCAATTACGGTTACGGATATGGCTATGGTTACGGATATGGTTACGGGTATGGCTATGGATACGGAGCGCAGACAACGCCGGAACCTTGGTACAAGAAGTGGTTTAAGAAGTTGTAGCTTTTTCCCGCTGTCTGCTAAAGTGTCCTCGCCCGACAGGCCGTTTTTAGCGGCCGGTCATCAGCTTCCGTTGGTCGCTGCGCCCGCCCGTAAAAAGCGCGCCCGCGGAGCGTCGGCCACTACCGCGCCCATCGGGGCTAGGTGAAATACCGGTTTTGGGAAATGGCTTCTTCCAAAGGTTTGGAATCTTTAAAAACAATCCTGCGGTCAAAAGCAGCGAGGTGATTCTCATGATGCACATCAGAACCTACAAAGTCAATCAGGCCTTCCTTCAAAAGTTTCGAAGCCAGTTCCGCCACGGGTGCTCCGTAATATCCTACCGACGAGAGTAAATTCATCTGAAACAAGCATCCGTTGCGCTTCAACTTGCGCAATTCATCCGCGCTGCGGTGATAAAAAGTATAACGCTCCGGATGCGCCAGAATTGGCACATAACCCGCCACTTGTATGTCAAAAATTAACTGATGCAACTGTAGCGGCGGATTCAGGTACGACATTTCCACCAGCACGAGATTGTCTTTTATCGGTAACAGTTGGCGCTGCGACAGCAATTCCGGAAACTGACTGTCAAGCATATACTCTGCAGCCGCAAATATTTCAATATCGGGAAGTTGCGCCGCCGCGGCTGCTTGCACTTTGTACAAGGCTGCAAGAATGTCTGCCGGCGAATTGTCATACACACCCGACATTACGTGGGGAGTCGCTACAAAACGGCGCATGCCCCTGGCGTGTAACGACTTAAGCAAAGTCATCGAATCATCGACAGATTTTGCACCGTCATCAATGCCGGGCAAAATGTGTGAGTGAATGTCGGTATGGCCTTCGGCCAATAAATCTGTTAAAACAGACTTTTTTTTGCTGAAAAACAACAAGGTAGAAAATTTTATTGCAAAGATACGGGGCTAAACACTACAAAAACGCTTTCCTGTTGCAGAAATTGTATATTTGCGCGTAAGAATTTCTTTCTCAAATACCCGCACCTTGACCCAATCAAACGAATCCCCGCGCTGGGATCTGATTATTAAGGGACAGACGTCCTTGTTTGACCTCCGTTTTGCCGATGTATGGCACTACCGGGACTTGCTCTGGATGTTTGTAAAGCGCGATTTTGTAAGCTTTTATAAGCAAACGGTTCTCGGGCCACTTTGGTTCTTCATACAGCCCATACTCGCAACGCTGGTTTTTACTTTTGTCTTCGGCGAACTGGCAAAAATCAGCACCGACGGGCTTCCGCAACAACTGTTTTACTTGTCCGGTATTACGGCATGGAATTATTTCGCCGATTGCCTCACGAAAACCAGTACGGTTTTTAAAGACAATGTAAACCTGTTCGGAAAAGTGTACTTCCCGCGTTTAATTATGCCCATGAGCATTGTCATCAGCAATCTGGTGCGTTTTGGTGTTCAAATGCTGCTTCTTGTTGCCGCTATGGCATTTTTCGCACTGCGCGGCTTTGACGTGCAACCTACATGGGCGCTGGCGCTTTTTCCTTTGCTGGTGCTGATTATGGCCCTGCTCGGATTAGGGTGCGGACTCATCATTACGGCGGTCACTACAAAATATAAAGACCTTTCGTTTCTGGTAACCTTTGGCGTTCAACTGGCCATGTACGCTACCACGGTAATTATTCCGCTGAGCGCAACGCCGGAGCAATACAAAAAATACATCTTGCTTAACCCAATGACCGGGATTATTGAAGCCTTCCGCTTCGGGTTTTTGGGTAAAGGCACCGTTACCGTTGAAAGCCTTGGCTATTCCGCGCTATTCGCTGTGGTGGTTTTGTTTATGGGTGTTCTTATTTTCAACAGAACAGAGAAAAATTTTGTCGATACGATCTGATGAGCACCGTAATTAAAGTAGATAATCTGTCGAAAGCGTATCAACTGGGGAAAATCGGTACCGGAACGATTTCCCGCGATCTCGAGCGGTTCTGGATCACCAAAGTAATGGGTAAGGAAGATCCGTTTCTGAGGATTGGCGAAACCAATGATCGCAGTGTCCGCGGTACCGGTGATGTGGTTTGGTCGCTGCGCGATGTTAACTTCTCCGTACAGCAAGGCGATGCGGTAGGCATTATCGGAAAGAATGGTGCGGGTAAAAGCACGTTGCTAAAGCTGTTGTCGCGCGTTACGAGCCCGACGCTTGGTGAAATCCGTATCAAAGGCAGGATTTCCAGCCTGCTCGAAGTAGGTACGGGGTTTCATCCAGAGCTTAGCGGGAGGGAAAACATCTTCCTTAACGGTTCCATTCTCGGGATGCGCCGCAGAGAGATTGCACGGAAATTAGATGAAATTATCGACTTCAGTGGGGTCGAACGCTATATCGATACGCCTGTTAAACGCTACAGCAGCGGCATGTATGTGCGACTCGCCTTTGCGGTTGCCGCACATCTCGAAAGCGAAATTCTGGTGGTGGATGAAGTTCTCGCCGTTGGCGACGCCGAATTCCGCAACAAATGCCTCGGCAAAATGCAGGATATTTCAACCGGACAGGGCCGCACGGTACTCTTTGTAAGTCACGACATGACGGCTATCAGCGCGCTGTGCAACAGGGGGATTGTTCTTAAACACGGCATGATCGATTTCCATGGCGATGTATCTGCATCCATTCAAAACTATATCTTCGACACGCGAAAGGAAGTAGAAGGCGACCTGAATTTCTCCAATCGCGCCGGCGACGGCACGCTGAAAGTGGAAGCACTCACCTTTGATTACGGGAAAATTTACCAATCCGGCGACCGTGTGACCATCACCGCCACACTCGACCGCGAGCTCACTCCGGACGAATATGATAAAGTTAATCTGTTCTTCGTCATCAGCAACAGTCTGAAAAAGGTTGTGCTTACCCTCTCAAGTAAATATGCGCCTTTCGATGCGGCGGCACGTGGAAATAAGATTGTTTTTGATGTCCCGTCGCTACCGCTTGCAGAAGGACTCTACACGGTGGATTACTGGATGTCCTATCACGGCGTTTTCGCTGATGGAGTAAAGGAAATTACCTCAATTGAAGTACTCGGAACCGATTTCTACGGAACCGGTTACATGCCCGTTCCCCGAAAACACGGCGAATTTCTGGTGCATCACAAAGTAGCATTAAAACCATGAAAGACTGGATAAAAGATAAAATTTACCGACGCTTTAATATCAGTTTTTCGAAATCCGGTGACGATATTCAGCTGTATAAGCTCCTTAAAGCCACGGTGCCGGGCACATACGTCGACGTGGGATGCTGGCATCCGCTAAAATATTCCAATACCTATTACTTCTACCTGAGAAACTGGCGGGGTATCTGTATCGATCCGAATCCCGAACTCGCTGCACTGTACCGCAAATTCCGTCCTACCGATACTTTTGTGAACAACGCGATCGGCAGACAACCCGGTGAACTTACATACTACATGCTTGACGACGCCAACAGCTCGATGAACACTCTTGATTTTAGTCAGATTCAAAAAAACCGACTGGAGTCGCATGTAAAAAAACAACTTCCGGTACCGCTGCGACCGCTGGCCGATATTTTAACCGAACAACTCAAGCCCGGCGAGCGGCTCGACTTTTTTGATGTTGATGTCGAAGGCCTCGATCTAGAAGTGCTGCAAAGTAACGACTGGAATCGTTTTCGGCCGAAAGTGGTCGCCATCGAAACCAATCAATCGCTGCACGACGATATGAATTCCCATGTCACCGGCTACATGGCAGCCCAAAGCTATGAGTTGGTCGGAAAAACTGTAATTCACGGTCATCTCGGAAATCTTTTCTTTATCGACCAGCTACTAAAATGAGAGTAGGTTTTAATCCACATAAAGACCAGGCTACGGATTCGAGCGCTTTCTTTCATCATGTGGTTATACCTGTTCACATTCCGGAACACGATGGATATTTCAAAGAAGCAGGAAAGATTTTATCGCTTTGTATTGAATCGCTAACCGCGAGTTGTCACACCGGAACTTTTATCACCCTTGTCAATAATGGCAGCTGCACGGAAGTTGTGCATCAACTCAACCAATGGCTCGACCAAAAACGCATTCACGAAGTAGTTCATACGCCGAAAATTGGCAAGGTGAATGCGGTTTTAAAAGGACTTGCCGGTCATCAATTTCCCTTGTTGACCGTTTCGGACGCCGATGTACTTTTTTGCAGTAACTGGCAGCAGGCAACGTATGAGGTTTTTAACGCCTTTCCAAGAGCCGGCGCGGTGTGTACAACGCCCCTTTCACGCCGACTGCGCTACTACACGCAACAGATGTACCGCGAACTTTTTTTCTCAAAAACACTGCGGTTTACCGAAGTAAAAAACCCCGGAGCGATGAAAGCATTTGCCCGAAGCATCGACGACGAAGAGTTACTGAAGGACATTCATTTGCGCCAAAATCTTACCGTGGTGCGAAATGGGGTGCGTGCGGTGGTGGGTGCCGGTCATTTTTGCTGTACGTACAAAGCTTCCGTCTACGATACATTCAGAGGTAATGCGGCCGATACATATCTGGGAGGTAAAGCTTTGCAACTATCCATTGACGAACCGGTGGCGCGCAGCGGCTATTGGCGCTTATCCACTGAGGACAATTATACGTTCCATCTCGGAAATACTTTTGAACCGTGGATGGAGGAACAATTAGCCTCCGTCAAAAAGCCGGACGAGCAAATGTTACCGACTTTGCCTAAAAAACCCTATTCCAAATTCCTGTTTTGGGTGGATTATCAACTATTGCCGAAAATAACGTCGCATCCTGTTTTGTGGCGACTGTTTTTAAGGTGGAAAGGATTGGATAAAAAGTCAGCTCGTTATTATTTTTAAGCATGCGAACCGGTAGTAATCCAAATAAAATCAAGGTAGCCCCACTCCCGTACACCCATCAGGTGGTAATTCCGCTGTACATTCCGAACCATGAGGGCTATTTTGAAGAAAGTTTTACCGTTTTCAGAAAATCGTTTGAATCGCTTTGCAATACCGTTCACCCAAGAACATATATAACCATTTGTGAAAACGGCTGTGCGCCTGAAATCCGCGAAGAATTACGGGCCTGGTACGAAGCCGGTAAAATTCACGAACTGATTTCGTCCGGGAATATCGGCAAGATGAACGCGGTGTTAAAGGGAATCGCCGGTACGTCCATACCGCTGATTACCATTGCGGACGCGGACGTGCTTTTTCAGCCACACTGGCAGGCCGAAACGGTAAAGGTTTTCAATGCTTTTCCTAAAGCCGGCGCAGTAGGACTTGTACCTCAGATTAAAATGTGGGAATACCAATGTGCCAATGTAATTCTGGATCATTTTCTAAAAAATCAACTTACTTTTTGTGAAGTGGATGAAAATGCAATGCTGGCGTTTTACGACAGTATCGGCTGGAAGCGCGACGTTAATCCCGATTATTTCCGCTATGCTTTGTCCGTTTCGAATGGCGAAAACCGCGCTCTTGTAGGCTGCGGACATTTCGTAGCAACTTATCGGAGGGAAGTGTTTTGCGAATTGCCCCGGTACTTCAGACATAAACTCGGAGGCACTTCGGAAACATTCCTTGATGAAATTGTACCGCGACGCGGTTACTATCGACTTACAACCGTACAAAACCTGGCGTACCACATCGGAAACCGAATGCAGCCGTGGGTCGACAACAAAATGCCGCCGGCGGAGCAAATTGCCGAATTAGAACTTTTACCCGCCGCGCCTCCAAACCCGCCGCATCCTTTTATAAAAAAAATTAAGGATAAAACATATAAAATGCTGAGTAAGCGTTGCTATCTCTTACTTTTACGTCGGTGGAAATTGCCAAAATCAATAGCTTCGCACTTTCATCAGTTTAAAAGATGACCTTCGAAATTCACATTTGTACCAAGAACCGCCGCGAGGAACTTCGGAAATCGCTCCTCGCTTTAAAGAATCGGGAAAGAAGCGATGCGCGGATTCTGGTATATGACGACGGATCAACGGACGGAACCGGACAAATGCTCCAACAGGATTTTCCGGAGCTTACCGTACTGACCAACACCGTTTCAAGGGGTTATCTTTATTGCCGGAATCAGCTTCTATCGCAGGCGCAGTCGGAATACGTCATTACGCTGGATGACGACGCGTCCTTTGCGAGTGAAAATCCTCTCGAGGAGATTAAAACTTTTTTTGATGCAAATCCGCGGTGTGGTCTAATGGCCTTCCGAATTTACTGGTCTACCGAACAACCTGAAAGTACCCTTCACTCGGATAAACCACGCCGGGCGCGTGGATTTGTTGGCTGCGGCCATGCATGGCGCGTTTCAGCCTGGAAAGAGGTGTGTCCGTATCCGGAATGGTTTGAATTTTACGGCGAAGAAACGTATGCTTCGCTGAAACTTTTTAGTCGAAACTGGGAAATATGGTATGCGCCGCAAATATTAGTACACCACCGCGTGAATCGCACCGTGCGTCGAAAAGCATCCGATTTTGCCTTGCGCTACAGACGATCACTGCGCGCGGACTGGTTTCTTTATTTTATGTATTATCCGCTTCCTGTTGCGTTTCGGTTATTTTCCTATTCACTGGCCATGCAAGCCCGAAAAATTGTCTCGAGGCCTCAGCTTATACCGCCAGTCCTACGGGCGCTTTGCGATTTATGCTGCAACTGGCACCGTGTAAAAAAGTTTCGAAATCCGTTGTGCCGCGATAGCATCAAAGCCTACCGCGAATTGATTCCCGCACCCATTCACTGGAATCCTGAACCCTTTGGCAACAAGCTTACATGAAAACCATCGCCGTGATTCCTGCCCGGGGCGGTTCCAAACGTCTGCCGGGAAAAAATTGCAAAATGTTGGGAGGAATACCGCTTATTGCGCACAGTATTCGCTATGCACAGGAAAATGCCAATCTGATTGATGAGGTCATCGTTTCTACGGACGATGCCGAAATTAAAGCCATAGCATTGGAGTATGGTGCGAAAGTAATTGACCGCCCTGTCGAACTGGCTGGCGATTTTGAGCCAACCGTTACCGCACTGCAGCACGTAATCGCGCAGCATCCCGCCGAGGTGGTGGTTTTGCTTCAACCTACCAATCCGCTGCGGCCGGTTGCGCTTCTAGCAGAGGCCATGAAATTATTCAGAGACGGGGCAGCCGAAAGCGTTTTTACCGTTACTGAAAATCACCACAAACTTGGAAAAATCCGCGATCAGCGATTCATTCCCTTTAATTATGTACCCGGACAGCGCAGCCAGGACCTCGAGCCGCTCTACTTTGAAAACGGTTTATTGTATATTTGCACGGCATCGGCAATCCGCAAGGGATTCATTATGACCGATGACGCCAAACCCATAATCGTTTCACATCCGTTCGCTTCGGTCGACATCGATACGATCCACGATTTTAATTATGCCGAATGGCTGTTAAAGACTATATGAGCAAGAACCCAGTTATTGATATTGCCGGCCGGTTGGTTGGTCCCGATTACCCGCCATTGGTGATCGCCGAAATTGGAATTAACCACGAGGGCGATATTCAGACCGCTTTTGATATGGTGGATGCAGCTCACAGGGCAGGCGTCGAAGTGGTAAAGCACCAAACCCACATTGTCGAAGATGAGATGAGCGGCGCGGCCAAAAATGTTATTCCGGGCAACGCTGAGGTTTCTATCTATGAGATAATGCGCCGGTGTGCTCTCAACGAGGAAGAAGAGCTTGCGCTGAAAAATTATGTGGAAAGCAAAGGAATGATTTTTATTTCCACCCCATTTTCGCGTGCGGCAGCAGAGCGACTCAAGCGTTTTCAGATTCCTGCATATAAAATTGGTTCCGGCGAATGCAATAACTACCCGTTGCTCAGACATATTGCATCGTTTGGCAAACCTGTTATTCTCAGCACGGGAATGAATACGGTTGAAAGTGTTGCTAAAGCTGTAGCCATTTTTGAGCAGAATAATGTTCCGGTAGCGCTTTTGCATACCACCAACCTGTATCCGACACCGGTGCATCTGGTTCGTTACGGCGCGATGATGCAACTGCATGACGCCTTTCCCGATAAGGTTTTCGGGCTAAGCGACCACACACTGAACAACAATGCCTGCCTCGGCGCAGTAGCGTTGGGCGCCTCCATTCTTGAACGTCATTTCACGGATCATATGCAGCGAACCGGTCCGGATATTATTTGCAGTATGGACGAGGAAACCTGCAACGATCTGATCATCAGCTCTAAGGAAATCTGGCAAATGCGCGGCGGAACAAAACAACCGGCCGCCGAAGAACAAGTAACTATTGATTTTGCGTTTGCCACCGTATGCAGCATCGCTCCGATTGCAAAAGGAGAGTTATTATCGATGGAAAATATCTGGGTAAAACGACCCGGTACGGGAAAAATACCTGCCGAAGCCTTTGAATCGCTCATCGGGAAAAAGGCCGCACGCAATATCGCATCCGACGAACAGCTAGACTATGCCGACTTTGTCTGAGACAACCTGTAATCCTTTAATTTCCGGCTGCAAGTTGTGATGAAAAAAATTTTATTTCTTACCGGAACGCGCGCAGATTTCGGAAAAATTAAATCGTTAATTTCCGCACTCGAAATTCATCCGGATTTTGAACCCTTTGTGTTTGTAACCGGAATGCATTTGCAACACGAGTATGGCTATACGCTCATTGAAATTGAGCGTTGCCAGTACAAGAATATTCACACGTTTTCAAATCACACGCACGAGACCACCATGGATCTCACGCTGGCAAAAACCATAGAAGGATTATCAGCCTACTGTAAAGAAATCAAACCGGATTTGATTATCGTGCACGGCGATCGGGTCGAAACCTTGGCCGGAGCCATTACCGGATCGCTTAACAATATCCTGGTGGCACACATTGAAGGCGGCGAACTTTCTGGAACGGTCGACGAACTGATTCGCCACAGCGTAACCAAGCTGAGTCACATTCACTTCGTATCCAATGATGATGCCGCCAGACGCCTGATCCAAATGGGCGAAATTGCTTCTTCTATCTATACAATTGGTTCGCCGGATATTGATATTATGTTCAGCAGCAATCTGCCCGCACTCGAGGCGGCCAAGCAACATTACAACATCGATTTTGATACATATGCCATCGCGATGTTTCATCCGGTTACAACCGAAGCGTCGGATATGAAACGGTATGCCGAATCGTTTGCAAAGGCACTGCTTCAGGACAACCACAAATACATTATCATCTATCCCAACAACGACCTCGGCAGCCGGTTTATTCTGGAAGCGTACAAACCATTGAACGACAGGTCGCGGTTTCGTATTTTTCCGTCCATCCGTTTCGAATTTTTTCTGGTGCTGCTCAAACACGCACGATTCATCATTGGCAACAGCAGTGCAGGTATTCGCGAAGCACCTTACTACGGTATTCCCGTTATCAACATCGGAACCAGGCAACAGAACAGGGTGCTGCATGCCGACATCGTAAATGTTGATTATGACACCAATTCTATTCTTACGGCGCTATCACGAATTGACGCGCATGAAGTAAGGAAAACAGGCGATTTCGGACAAGGGAATAGTGCTGCTTTGTTTCTGCAATCGCTTACAAATGATGATATTTGGAAAATTAAACATCAAAAGCAGTTTCGCGATATTTAATGAAAACTCCGAGGAAGATTTTTATTCTCGTTCCCGACGGTACTGGCCTCAGGAATTTTGCTTACACCGATTTTTATCAGCAAGCACAGGCGCGCGGGCATGAAGTAACTTTCTGGCATTTCACACCATTTGATTTTGCTTCGATGGGCTATCGCGAGAGTGTTATTACATCGCCCAAAACGCATTGGTGGACCAACATTTTAAAAATTCTCCGGATTCGCTACGATATTTTCTCCAATATCAAACGCACCGGCGACTCGATCTATTCCTGCTACTTGTTTAAATTGCCGTACCGAACGGTTCGTGAATCGGTCAAAAATCTGGTCGTAGAAGCGTATTTACTTTTTTTGGGACCGGAGAAAGGGGCACGATTGGTACGTGAAAAAATGATCGAGAAAGAATCGGCCACCCCTTATTTCAAACAGTGCGTTGAAACGCTGCAACGGGAAAAACCTGATGTGGTTTTCTGTACCAACCAGCGAACGGTGTACGCGGTCGCGCCTATGTTGGCTGCAAAATCGCTGGGGATTCCGACGGCAACCTTTATCTTTTCATGGGATAATCTGCCGAAGGCTACCCTGGTGCTGGAACCGGATTATTATCTCGTCTGGAGCGATTACATGAAAAAGGAATTACAATTCTACTACCCGTACATTGCAGAACAGCAAATTTATGTTACGGGAACGCCGCAATTTGAACCGCATACTTACAGGCGTTTGTTAATGAGCAAAGAAATCTTTTTCAACCGCCATAACCTCGATCACGGGAAACGCTACGTCTGTTTTTCCGGTGACGATATCACCACGTCGCCGTACGATCATGTTTACCTGCGCGATCTGGCTGCGGCTGTTAGAAAATGGAACGAAACGGAACAAATGCCGCTGGGGGTGATTTTCCGCCGCTGCCCGGTAGATTTTTCGGCCCGATACGACGATGTTCTGGAGGAATTTTCGGATGTCATCACTCCGATTGCACCACTTTGGGAGCGAAAAGAAGACCGATGGAACGGGATTCTTCCCACGGCTGCGGATCTTGAACTCCTGATAAATACCATTGCGCACACCGAATTTGTCGTTAATCTCGGCTCATCAATGGTGTTTGATTATATTTCCTTCGATAAACCTTGTGTTTACGTGGCCTACGATGGTGGAGCGGTAACACAGTGCAGAAGCGTTGAAACCATATATCGGTACGTACACTTCCGCTCGATGCCTTCACCTGAAGCTGTATTGTGGGTAAAGAATCCGGCCGATTTCCCGGCGGTGATCAGGAAGGCACTCGGTAACCCTCAGGAAACATTAGCGGCAGCCAAAGACTGGTTTCGTAAAATAAATTTGCAGCCTGCACAGGATGCATCGTTCCGCATACTTAATACACTGGAAGAAATTTCTATTATAAATGAATAGCGCAGCGTATCTTATCGAACAGGATTTACTGCGCTACGGCCGCAACCGCAAGTTTTCACTGCTTACTTTTCTGCGGTTTATGGTGATTGAAAATGTACCCGGAATCCGCTTTTCGATTATTTTCCGACTGTGCCAGCACTACCGGTCAACCAATAAAATGATGTTCTACTTTTTTATGCTTTGGCTCCGGCGATTGAAGTACAAATACGGATTTGATATTTCTTACCGGACAACCATAGGAAAGGGCTTGTATATCGGACATTTCGGAGGGATTGTAATTCATGGTGACACCGTTATCGGGGAGAATTGCAATTTGTCGCAGGGCATGACGATTGGCGTACTCAACCGCGGCAAAAATCAGGGAGTTCCCGTTATCGGCAATCGCGTCTTTATCGGACCGGGTGCCGTAATTCTGGGCGGAATAACTATCGGCGATGAAGTGCTGATCGGGGCCAATGCGGTAGTTACCTTTGACGTGCCCGACCGTTCGGTTGTGGCCGCTCCGCAAGCGGCGATTATTTCCGGCAAAGGCACAACCGGATACGTGGGGAATCTTGTTTAAATCGACGCCGATGAACATTGCCTTTGTAACTACAGAATATCCTCACCAGCGCGTGGGTCGGGCAGCCGGCATCGGAACCAGCATTCAAAATCTGGCAAAAGAACTTGTAAAACTCGGACATCAGGTAAGTATTATCGTTCCATATCACTTAGAGTCCGCCATTTTTGATGATGAAGGAATTCGCATTCACCTGATACAATCGAAACAGTACCGCTTTGGTGCTTTCTATCGCAATCGGAAAAATCTTCAGCGATACATCAATACCTATTCGCAAATTGAAAAATGGGATGTTATTGAAATGCCCGACTGGACGGGATTCGCGGCTTTTATGAAATTGCGGATTCCCTTGGTGGTTCGGCTTCACGGATCGGATACCTATTTTTGCCACCTCGAAAAACGTTCCATTAAAAAGAGAAATTTTCTACTCGAAAAAAATGGTGTCCACCGAGCCGATGCCATCATTTCTCCGAGTGCATTTACGGCCGACCTCACCGCGTCTCTGTTCAAGTTAGACAGATCAAAAATTGCAGTAATCCCTTCCGGAATTGCAATAGATCGATTTCGTAATGTAGCACCCGATGTGTTCGAGGACGGACTTATCCTTTGCTACGGAACCATAATCCGCAAAAAAGGAGCTCTCGAATTACCCCAAATTTTTTCGATGGTCGCGGCACATTATCCGAAAGCGAAACTGTTGCTGCTCGGTGGCGATGCCGCTGATATTACTACCGGATCCGAATCGACCTGCGAATTGCTGCGTGCTGCTTTGCCAGCGGATTTGTTAGAAAAAGTAAGCTACCCGGGCCGCGTTCCTTATGACGAGGTCCAGAAGTATATTCGACAAGCGCACGTGTGCATTTTTCCCACCTTTGCAGAAACCCAGGGCATGGTTACAATTGAAGCCATGGCGATGCAAAAAGCAGTAGTGAACAGTAATATCGGATGGGCCAATGAGATAATTACCGAAGGGGTGGATGGATTAATGGCGCATCCGGCAGACCACCGGCATTTCGCAGATCAGATTTTGCGGATTTTGCAGGATGATTCACTTCGAAGAAATCTTGCTCAGAATGCGGTGCAGCGCGTACGTGAACGTTTCGATATAGCGAGAACGGTACATGATAATCTTGATCTTTACCGAAAAGTAAGCCAAAGATGATTGTCATTTATCATCAAAATAATCGCGTCATTCGCACAGCCGGCGCTTTTAAAGGAACCGCCGGAACTCCTGCAGAAGCCATTATCGAAGCGGCTCAGCAATTTCCGCAGGAAATCATCGCTTGGTGTGATATTCGGTATCAGGATGCTATCGATCTTCAGGCACTCCATTCACTTTTCAGGCACTCGAAAATGATGGTGTCATACCAGAGTCAGGGGCACTATTTTCCGGATGCTATAGGTTATAGCGAGTCAACAGCCTTCATTAATGTCAATAAAAGCGTTTGCTTTCCAACATGGCAAATGAGTACCGCCGCAGGTGCCGTATCCGGAGCTGTTGTAAACGCAGCACGAGGTGCGATGAAAAAGTCGGACCGACTCGGTTTCTTTATAAACGCGATTGCCAAAGCTGCGATGCCCTTGGGTGTGCGGTGCTATTCTGATCCAACCATTTTAAAACAACCCACGACCGCTACCGAGCACGCGTCAGATGGGGAACTGTTCTGTTTTATCGGCACTTTCCGCAAGAAAAGGTGGATATGGCTCACGTTGTTTTGTATGTTGATTTACGAAAAAAGGTTTCCCCTTTTTCAGGCAATCCGCGCCTTGTTTGCGTCAAAGCGCGAAGCAAATTCCGCTGCGATTGATGCGATTGCTATCCCGCAACAATTCGAAATACCCACAGATATTGACGTTCTGATACCCACCATCGGTCGCGAAAATTTCCTTCGCGATTTTCTGGAAGATTTGGCGCGGCAAACCGTTTTGCCTCGGAAAGTGATAATTGCAGAACAGAATCCCGGCGGCGGAAGTCGGTTAGATTTTCTGCAAGAAAGCTGGCCTTTTGAAGTTTGTCATGTTTTTACCCAACAACCGGGTGTTTGCAACGCGCGCAACCTCGCATTGGCGAAGGTCAGTTCATCCTGGATTTTTCTTGCCGATGATGACATTCGAATCAGCAGCGATTTTTTAGAGCAAGCCCTGCAACAAATCAGAGAGCAGGGAGGTGACGTTTTTAATTTTGCCTGTTTGCTGCGCGGACAAAAAGCGGCATTTACCCGAGTACATCAGACCAATATTTTTGGAGCAGGATGCAGTTTTGTGAGTCGCAAAGCTTTAGGCACTGCAAAGTTTGATCTAGCCTATGAATTTGGCTATTCTGAAGACTTTGATTTTGGCCGGCAACTGCTCGACCGGGGGTACGATACGTTGTATCTGCCTGTACCGCAAATTCTCCATCTTAAAGCACCCGTTGGCGGGTTCCGGACAAAGCCCGTCCAGCTTTGGAACGATGATCCGGTTCAGCCTAAACCTGCACCCACAGTCCTGCTTTACAAACGTAAACACCATACTCCGGCACAGGTGCACGGCTATCGTTTTCTATTGTTTCTTGATTTTTACAGACATCAAAATATCCGACTACCGTGGAAGTATTTTCGCAATTTTAACCTGCGATGGAATCGTAGCGAATACTATGCGAACCTTTTAAATCAGCGCAACGCATGATTTTAGTCCTGATTATATGCACCTACAAAAGAGTTGCGGCATTGCGCTCGTTGTTGGAGTCTGTCCGGAGGCAGACCCGATATCCGGATCGTATTTTAATTGTGGATGGCTCCCCGGACAACGAGACGCGAACGATGCTTGCTACCGAAACTTTTTTTAAGCTCGAATATTTCAAAGTGGAGCCACACGAGCGCGGACTCACCAAACAGCGGAATTTCGGGATCGCCAGATCGGGATTGGCAGATATCATCGCTTTTCTGGATGACGACACCATTCTGGAACCGGATTATTTTGCAGAATTGCTGCGGGTTTACGAAACGCATCCTGACGCAATCGGGGCTGGAGGCTACATTACCAATGAAGTGAAATGGCAAAAAGGGAGTAGTAACCTTCAGAATCCGTTTTGCTACGACGGATGGTGTAGGGAAGAAGGAACACGATGGACGTTACGGCGAAAATTGAGGCTCGACAGTACTGTGCCGCCCGGATACATGCCTACCTTCGGGCACGGACGCAGCGTAAGTTTTCTGCCTCCGTCCGGAAAAATTTATCCGGTCCAACAATTGATGGGTGGCGTTTCTTCCTTCCGGAAATCGGTTTTTGAAACGTTTACATTTTCCACTTACTTTCAGGGATACGGTCTCTACGAAGACGCTGATTTTACGCTACGTGTGTCCGGGAAAGGCCAGCTTTACCTCAATACCGCAGCCCGGCTAGGTCATTTCCATGAGGCCTCCGGCCGTCCCGACCGCAGCGCATACGGCAGAATGGTAGTGCGTAACGGATGGTATGTCTGGCGTGTAGCCAATCCGGATCCAAACCTGAAAGACTGCATCAAATGGCATAGTATCACGGGATTGCTGCTATTGGTGAGGCTCGTCAATGTATTCACGGGGCCACGGCGGCAGGAAAGCTTTAAGGAAGTTATCGGGCGCTTAGGTGGATGGTTTTCACTATTTTTGCATCCGCCCAAATGAAAATTGTACTTTGCTTTAGTGTAGGACACTCGACTGTATCCGAATACTACCTCACCGTCGCCAACGAATTGGTGATGAAAGGCCATAAAGTTTATGTTCTTACCGATAAACAGGAAGCACATCCATTCTTTGTGGATAAGCGCATTGTCATCCGCAAATGGCCATCGACCCGACCAACCCGTTTTAAAGATTTTTTGTTTGCCTGGCGCTTCTTTTTGGCAGTGCGCCCGCAAGTGGTGGTGTCGATGTTCAGCAGCGTGAATGTGTCGCTGCTGGCTTCGCTTTTTGCGGGGGTGAAAAGGCGCATAGTCTGGATTCATACCATCTCGACCGCCTTTCAAAATGATAAGCTCCTGCTAAAAAGACGTGCGAAGCTCTTAAAGCTAGCCACTGATATTGTCGCGAACTCAGAAGCCAACCGCGAGGATTTGGAAGTTCACTTCCGGGTCAGACCCGAAAAAATTACCGTATTGCAAAATGCGCTGTCCGATCCTAAAACACAAAGTGCCTCGCGGCCGAATGTAATCTTTTACGCAGGCCGCCTTTTGCCTGAAAAAGGAGTTGATTTACTGCTATCGGCAATGCCGGAGGTTATCCGGCAAATTCCCGAGGCCAGACTTGAGATTGCCGGGGGCCGACTCGGGTTTGGGAAGATAAAACACTATTCGGAGCAGTGCGCGCAATTGGGAATTTCCGATCACGTAACCTTCCTCGGATCCCTCCGACGGGATTTACTACTCGAAAGATTTGCCGCTGCCTACGTAACCGTTTTCCCATCCGCAGCAGAAGGATTCGGTTTGGTAGCTATCGAAAGCTTCGCTGCCGCTACGCCGGTGATTGGTGCCGATAACACATCGATTCCGGAAATTATCCGCGATGGAAAAGACGGACTTTTGTTTGAAACCGGTAACCGCGACGATCTTGCGCAAAAGATTATCTCGCTGCTTAAAAATCCATCGCTTCGCCAACAAATGTCCGTCACGTGCCGACAAAGGTTTCTCGATACTTTCAACACCGACTCGGTTGCAAAAAAAGTCGCATCCTTTCTAACGGAAAAATAGCGTTAACGCCGCAATTTTCTATCTTTACCGACCGCGAATTTTATGCGATGACGATTAATTTCCCTACATCTCTGCTTTGCTTTGGCGAATGCTTTTTTCGATGCAAGGCTTACCGGCTGCCCCTATGAATTTTGTGGTGGTATCTACAGCGGCATTGGTGCGTAAACCTGACGGTTTATACGGATATGCGCCCTATATCAGGGAAATGGAAATATGGGCGCGCCACACCGGATCGGTACATTTTGTTTGTCCGGTTTCAGAGGATGCCCAAGGCAAATTACTGATGAAACTTGATTTTCCGGTTAAAAGGGTTTACAGGCTTCATCAGTTTGATTTCCTTTCGGTAAAAGGAATTTTACGCGGGTTGCTTTTTACTCCGCTTAATTTTCTGGTCGTGTTGACGGCTATGTTTTGCGCAGATCACATCCATCTGCGATGTCCCGGCAATTTGTCTCTTCTCGGTTGTATAGCGCAGCTATTTCTGCCCTGGAAGAAGAAAACGGCTAAATATGCCGGCAATTGGGATCCTGCTGCACAGCAGCCGCTGAGTTATCGCTGGCAGCGCTCGTTACTTTCGAACGCCTTTCTTACTCGCAACATGCAGGTGATGGTGTATGGCCAATGGCCCGGCAGTTCAGCAAATGTTCGTTCGTTTTTTACGGCATCGTACAGCGAAAAAGATAAAACCGAGATCGCGGTTCGTTATCCTGAAAAGGAAATCAGGATTATTTTTGTTGGCACGCTATCAAAAAATAAAAATCCATTATATGCTGCGGCACTTGCCACCCGGATTTCAGAAGCCGGATATTCGGTGTCGCTTGAATTTTATGGTGATGGTGAGCAGCGAGCCGAGCTGGAACAACTTACCCGAACCTCTAACTGTACCTTTACGCTTAAAGGAAACAGAGATGCGGCCGAGGTACGCGAGGCGTATGGACAATCACATTTTTTGATTTTGCCGTCTTCCAGTGAAGGTTGGCCAAAAGTGGTGGCAGAAGCTATGTTTTGGGGATGTATTCCGCTATCTACTCCGGTATCGTGCGTGCCTGATATGCTCGGTCAGGGAAGTCGAGGTATTTTGTTGACAATGGATATCGGGCAGGATAGCGGTTCCGTTTTAAGTTTGCTTGGAAGTCCGGACAGATATCGCCTTATGGCAAGCGCCGCGATGGAGTGGTCTCGGAAGTATACCGTAGAGCGTTTTGATGAAGAAATACGAAAATTGGTAGAATGAGAATAGTGCAGATCATTGATTCGCTTGAAACGGGCGGGGCCGAACGAATGGCCGTAAATTACGCGAACGCACTTGTAAAAAGAGCCTCGTTTTCAGGTTTGGTTGCTACCCGTGCGGAAGGCAAATTGAAGTCGCAGATTAATGCTGAGGTTTATTATGCGTTTTTGGGAAAAAGGTATGCACTGGATCCGCGGGCGGTGGTCCGACTCTATTCGTACTGCAAAAAGCATCGCGTCGAGTACCTTCATGCGCACAGCACTTCGTACTTTCTCGCCATTTTGATCAAAATTCTGATGCCCAAACTGCAAATCATCTGGCATGACCATAACGGCAACAGCGAATTCCTCGAAGTACGTGAAGCGGTTCCGTTGAATATGTGTTCGTTCTTCTTTAAGGGAATTATTGTCGTAAACCATCAATTAAAACAATGGGCGTTACGGGAATTGCACTGTCCCAAAGTTTTTTACATTCCGAATTTTACCACGTTGCCCGAGCACGAGGAGCAAGTGACCCTACTGAAGGGAACGACCGGTAAACAGATACTTCATCTTGCAAATCTCCGCGAACAAAAGAATCACGATTTTACACTTGCCGTCGCTGAAATTATTCGGAAATCGCATCCCGGGTGGACTTTTCACCTGGTAGGGAAAGATTTTGAAGATGAGTATTCGCGGGACATTCGCCATAAAATCAACACGCTCAACCTGCAGGACGTCGTATATGTTTACGGCTCAAGAACCGACACTTCTGCGATTATCCGACAGGCGGCGGTTGCCATCCTTACCTCGAAATCCGAGGGCTTGCCGGTGGCACTACTGGAGTACGGACTACAAGCCAAACCGGTAGTTATGACGCAAGTGGGGGAGATTCCGGTTATTGTGAAAGACGGAAGTAACGGCTACCTTGCGGAAAAAACCGACGTGAATGAATTTGCCGAAAAGCTTCAGCGTCTGCTGGATAATCCTGATTTACGGAATATCTTCGGAATCGAATTGGCCAAAACGATTCGCGATCATCACTCGGAAGAAGCGGCAATCACGAGTTACCTAAAATGGATTAAATCCTTGTAAATGCTTTTAGAAAACAGAAATTATTTTCTTCTGATACTGTTGCACGTTTTTATTGGCGTGGCCATTTATCAGTTTCCAATTATTTCTAAAGTATATGGATTTGGGATCATTTTGCTCGGACTCTACTACGTGCTTCAATATAAAAACGCCAATCACGAAGTCCTTTTAGTGGCGGGCTATATGGTTGGAAGTGAGGTTCTGCTACGAATGACCAACGGTAACCCCTTTTATGAATTTTCAAAATACGGCGTTACCGCTTTCATCCTGATCGGCTTTTATTATCAGGGCCTGGCTAAAAACGCAGTTCCCTACTGGATTTTCCTCGCATTTCTTATTCCCGGAGTCATCGTCGGAACGTATAACCTAAATTATGATACGGAGATTCGAAAAACCATCTCCTTTAATATTTCAGGGCCTCTTTGTTTGGCAATAGCATCGCTCTATACGTACACCCGTGAAGTTACGCAGCAACAATTAAATAAAATTTTGCTGATGATCGGGCTCCCCGTCGTATCCACCACCGTCTATTTGGTACTTTACACGCCGAGTATTCGGGATGTCGTTGTGGGAACAGGATCAAATTTCGCTACGTCAGGTGGATTCGGTCCGAATCAGGTGGCCACGATTCTCGGATTGGGCATGTTTGTCTTCGTATCGAGGATGCTTTATGCCTCGCCCAACTTCTGGCTGGCGTTGGTGAACGGAATTGTTGCCGGATCGATTGCGTATCGCGGACTCGTAACGTTTTCGCGGGGCGGGATGATTACGGCAGCAGCGATGATTGTTTTGCTGATTGCAACCAGTTATTTTAAAGTCAACACCAGCGGCCGATCCAAATTGCGAATTTTATTGATCATGATTTCCGTTGCGCTGGTGATGGTATGGACTTATTCGTCCCTCGAAACGGGAGGTCTTATCGATAAACGCTATGCAAATCAGGATGCGGCCGGTCGTGTGAAAGAAAGTAAATTTACCGGACGGGAGCAGATTTTTCTCAATGAATTGGAACTCTTCTTTGAAAATCCTGTTTTTGGAATCGGCGTTGCGAAATCTTCAGAAATCCGCTACGAGCAAACCGGAGATCGGATTTTATCACACAGCGAGCTGAGTCGTATGCTTTGCGAACATGGCTCGTTCGGAATTGCCATGCTTCTAATACTGTTTTTTACACCACTGTTCTTATATCTCGATAATCGGTATCACGTTTTTCTTTTGTGTTTTGTCGCATTTTGGCTACTTACCATTAACCATGCGGCCATGCGTGTTGCCGCGCCTGCTTTTGTTTATTCCCTTTCTCTTTTAAAATTGATTAGATCTAATGAAGAACATTCTCTATCTCGGGAATAAATTATCAACGCACGGAAATACACCAACCGGCATCGAAGTTTTAGGTCCGCTTCTGGAAAGCGAAGGATACTCGTTGCGCTACGCATCGTCCAAAAAGAGCAAAGTGGCCCGACTTTTTGAAATGATCGTAGCAACTTACCGATTCGGCAGGAAATCGGATTTGGTGCTGATCGATACATACAGTACATTAAATTTCTGGTATGCCTTTCTGTGCAGTCGGCTCTGTGTGTGGTTTGGGGTGAAATACATAACGATACTGCACGGAGGAAACCTTCCGCACCGGCTGCGGAAAAGTCCGGGTCTATGCAGAAAATTGTTTGGCAATGCGTTTCTCAGCGTCGCGCCCTCGCCTTATCTTTTTAAAATCTTTGCCGATGAAGGATTTAAAGTAGCATACATTCCGAATCCGATCGATGTTTCTGATTTTCCTTATACTCGACGCTTCCAGCTCCGGCCAAAACTTTTATGGGTACGTTCGCTGGCGCGCATTTACAATCCGATGATGGCCCTTGAGGTGTTGAAATTGGTGCAGGAAAAATACCCGGATGCAGAACTTTGCATGGTGGGTCCGGACAAAAATAAAATACTGCCCAAGCTCAGGCAATTTGCCTCTTTCCATAGGCTGAACGTCAAATTTACCGGTCGTTTATCGAAGCGCGAGTGGGCGCTGCTTTCGGAAGATTACGACATTTTTCTCAATACGTCGAAGGTCGATAATGCGCCTTTTAGTTTGCTCGAGGCAACTTCGCTCGGATTGTTTATTTTATCCAATAACGTTGGAGGAATTCCTCATATCTTTACCGATCAAAAGACAGCACTGCTTACAACCCCCGGAAACGCAAAAGCGATGGCCACTGCGGTTCTCCAATTGCTTGAAAATAAGGAATTACAAGGGGTGCTGCAGGCCGGCCGTAGCTCGTTACTGGAACAGTATCAGTGGCAACAAATTCGTAAAAAATGGCTGCAAGTCATAGACGAATTACGTTAAAATTTATATTATTTATTACATTGCGTTCGATTTTCTAACAAAAATGAAAAAGCGAAACCGAATTCATTTTGAAATTTCCGAGCGAAAACTTCTATTGCGCGTCATCGATGTGGTGGCCGTATTATTAAGTCTCCATTGTCTCGGGCGTTTTACCGATTTCACCTACTTTGAAATTTCGCTACTGAACCTTCGCTGGACCATCGTGTTGGCTTTGCACCTGATGGTATTCGGAACCGTTTTTGAAATGTACAATTTATGGGTAGCGTCGAATCGCTTTCTCATCATTCGAAGCGTTACCTTAACCACATCGTCAACAGTGTTATTTTATTTGTTGACGCCACTTTATACGCCTGTTCTTCCACAGAACCGACTACAGATTGTCTTTTTCTACTTTGCGATTTTCCTATCGCTAGTGGTCTGGCGGATGATTTATCTTAAATTTCTCGCTTCCGGCCGATTTATCAAGAAAGTAGTGCTGGTGTGCGACTGCGGCCAAGCCGGGGAACTGATCTCAGATCTGGAGAAAGTGGATCCGCATTTTAAGGTGATTGCTTATGTTAATACGGACTCCGACTGCGATGAGATAGTAAACGTAGTGCCGGCTCTCGAAATTGACCAGCTTGAAGCTTTTGTTCGCCGGATGCACATTGCAGAAATTGTGATTGCCTCACACAAAACCGATGGTATTACTGCAAATCTCTACAACCAATTGATTCGCCTGTTGGAAAGCGGATATATCATTCGGGAGTACACGCAAGTCTACGAACAGATTACGCAGCGCATCCCGGTACAATACATCACACGCGATTTTTACCGTTATTTCCCGTTTAGCCGCAGCAACCAGAATCATTTTTACCTCTTAATGGTTCGCATGTTTGAACTGTGTTTTTCAATAGTAGGTATTGCGCTGGGGATTGCGCTTCTTCCTCTGATTTTAATTGGCAATGCCTTTGGAAATCGGGGTCCGCTTTTCTATTCGCAGAAGCGGGTGGGGCGTAATGGCAAGGTGTTTAAGATTGTAAAATTCCGGACTATGGTAACCAATGCTGAACAGGACGGTGCCCGGTTTGCCACTTCAAAAGATCATCGCATTACCAAATTCGGGCAGTTTTTACGGAAAACCCGGATTGATGAATTCCCTCAGTTTTTTAATATTCTTAAAGGTGAAATGGGCATTATCGGTCCGCGACCGGAACGCCCCGTTTTTGTGCAGAAGATTGCTGAATTAATGCCGTTTTACGAAACCCGGCACGTCATCAAGCCCGGACTTACAGGCTGGGCGCAGGTGAATTACAGTTATGGTGCTACACTGGAAGACAGTCTGGTGAAACTGCAATACGATCTGTATTACATCAAACACAGAAGCATTTTTATCGACATTAACATTTTGATTAAAACCTTCAGTACCGTGCTGTTTTACCGAGGGCAGTAGCTAATCCTTATTGCCTTTAAAAATGCGGTAAAGCATTAAACCGTTGATAAGAATCAGCGGAAGGACGATCCAAAAATGCGCTTTCGCAACCACCACCGGAGTATAAATAACCAATAGCGCAAGGCAAACTATCGATAACAAATAGGCGCTTTTTGATCGATTTCGGCCATCAAGCCATGCTGTTACGATTAACAGCGGATTAAACAGCAGGATGTTGTAATTGCTGCGCAATTCTTCGTGCAGCGAAAAGAACATTGTCCAAATCATCGTTAGTCCCAACAGAGAAATTACGGTAAAATACAAGTACTGAACGCCGCGCCTGCGGTGAAAAAACAACACCGGCAAAAGTAGTAGTGTGTACATTCCGACGGAATTAAACCATCGCAGCGGCGGTTGTTGTTTTTCCGCCTCTAATATTGTTTTCGCAGGATAAGCGAGCGGCATTCCATCAATCCTCGTCACAGCAAGGCTATGCATGAGTTCCGAAGGCAGAAATAGGGTAGTGGCCTGCTCGTCTACTTTCGTTCCGAAAAGAATGCTGGTTCCCCATTGCTCAAAAAAGTGCCGGTCGAAATACGGAAAAATGATATCTCGATAGGTTCGGTCGTCGACGTTTCGCTTTACGATTATTGGCTTATCCAATATTGTATTCAGCATATTCACGGCCATATTCGTACAATTCCGGTCGATAAACTTGTAGGTGTAAAATCGTTCATCAGTTTGCAGTATGGATGTCAGACTGCTAAAAAGTTCCGACTTCTGCGCCGTCGTTAGTTGCAATTCCTGCTCCCACACACTGCGTTTTTCGATATGATATTGCATCAAAAATTCGTCAAACGATTCTGCTGTGACGAAATACTGCAGATCGCCTTTCGCAAACCGGAGTCCGAAGTTGGGCGTGGAAAAATCGAATGCGCCGTAATTAAAAACGATATCGAGTGCCGAAGCGGGATCTTTCACGCGAATTGCCGTGTGGCCAAAGAGCGAATAAATTTCGGTTCCTGTATCGCAGGTAAGTACGCTAACCCGCGCTTGTGTAGATAATTCGATTTGTGAAAATGAAAAAAAGGGAATAAGGAGCAACAATAGCCTGAAAAGCCTGTACATGAATTGCAAGTTTGACGCAATTTAAAGAAAATGCTTCTATCGGAAGATGCTGAAATCGACTTTAAGCGAAAAGATGTTCGAATACAAGGCTGCGCTCTGATCGCCCAAATCCGTTAACGCATAGTCAATTTGAATTCCCCTGTAACGGAATCCAAGTCCGATATTAGGCTGAAAGCCTACTTTTTCTGTATTGTCGATCTGACGTATATTCTGGAAATTGCCTAAGCCGGCGCGCACAAATACCAGATCCGTGTAGCCAAATTCGAAGCCGATTGCCGGGTCGATACTAACTACGTCGGTGGAGATAATATCATTGGTTCGGGCAAATTGCATGTTGAGGTTTACTGCGGAAAGAATGGTGTAGTCGTGGTGAATCGTAAATTTCCTTGCAACACCCATTTGCGCCTTTGGCAGCGTGATTTCGGTGCTTTCCGGCAATTCCTGATTCTGACCTTCCACGGCTCCGGAAATTTGTTCAAAAGCCTCTTCGTCTATGTTCCAAATATTATACGTCGTGGAAATGTCTCGTACCATAAGTCCGAACTGCCAGTCGTTCCGCGAAAACTGAATGCCTGCGTCGAGACCAAAGCCCCACGAATTGGCAAAATCACCGATGACGCGTCGAATGACTTTAGCATTGATTCCGTACTGCAGCCCTTCGATTTTTAAACGGCGGGCGTACGACATCGTTAAACCGTAATCAGCAGTAGAAAACAGACTGATGCGGTTGTAATCGATATTGCCCTGCTCGTCGATAAGCTGCGTGGTATTCAGAATGTCATCGACCCCAAAACGAATCAGCGACAAGCCCCAGGCACTGTCATCATCAATCGGCATGGCAAAAGCAGCATAATCATACTGTGCAATATTGGCAAAATAACTGGCATGCATCAACGAAGCCTGCATGTCTTCCATTTGCAATAACCCTGCGGGGTTCCAGTAACCCGAATTCACATCGCCAGTACTGGCAACGACAGCATTGGACATCCCAAGCGCAGCCGCATCTACTCCAATGCTCATAAACTCATTCGAATATTTTCGAACAACCTGAGCACTAGCACTGACAGCAACGAGCAAAAAGAAAAAGCTTAAACGTTTCAAACGGGATGTGGCAGTTTTTGTCAAAAATAGTACTTTATTCCGCAACAGCGTGTCTTGCCGCGATAATCCTTCAAAACGATGATGGCATTAAGATATTGTGCTACTTTTGTACGACGCTAATTTATGGTTTTGAAAAAACACCTTCCCAACCTGCTTACCCTGTTGAATCTTTTTTGCGGCTGTGTCGCTCTGATTTTTATCAGTAGCACGGTACTCCCCGACGATTTCATGGGTGATTCAAATCAGTTAGAACTCATCTATAAATACAATTACGAACTGGCGTTCTGGTTTGTGGCGCTGGGCATTTTCTTCGATTTTTTTGACGGATTTTTTGCGCGCTTGCTAAACGTCCAGAGTCCGCTCGGGGTGCAACTCGATTCGCTGGCAGATATGGTCACCAGCGGCGTGGTTCCGGGCTATGCAATGTTTTCGATGCTGGAAAAAGCGGAAGGTGCGGAGTCGTTGCCGTCATTTTTTCCGTACTTCGGTTTTTTGATTACGCTGGGCGCATGTTTGCGACTCGCCAGATTTAACATCGATACCCGCCAGACAACGTCATTTATCGGACTCCCCACACCGGGAAATGCACTTGCCATTTTAAGTCTGCCGCTCATTGCGCTGCACAGTGATTCCCTGCTGGTCTTTGAAGCTATCATTAACCCGTTTGTTTTGCTGTTTATCAGCATCATAAGTTTCCTTGTAATGAATGCTGAACTTCCGTTGTTTTCACTAAAACTATCCGGATTTTCGCTAAAAAAACACTGGCCACAGGCCACACTTCTTGCCCTTTCTTTGCTGATGCTATTCTTTTGGCAATACAGTGCCGTACCGTTAATTATTTTGCTGTATCTTTTGCTTTCTCTGATAAACAACAGAGTGAGTAAAAATGTCGGCTAAACGAAAAAAAATACCGCGAAGGTCTTTCCGCACTTCCCTCGGCGCCCGATGGCTCGTTTTTCTCATTGCCCTTGCTGCCTTGACAGGAACGGGTTACTACTACCGCTCTGCGCTGCGGTTTTACTATTTTAAGATTCGCGGCGAGACAGAAAAAGAGCTGCGGTTGCACGATATCCGAAACTTTGAGGTGCTCTCGGCGCATAGAAACTTTTCGGCAGGCATCGATGTTTCGGAATATCAGGGCAAAATTAATTGGCATCAGGTCGACAGTATTGCAGAGATGTTTCCTATTGATTTTGTTTACATCCGCGCTTCTGCCGGTAAAGACAGGCCGGACCGTGCCTATGCTGAAAATTATCAGGGGGCAAGAAAAGCAGGTTTCATTTGCGGAGCATATCATTACTACAGACCTGACGAGAATTCGCTGGAACAGGCAAATCTTTTTATAAAAACCGTAAAGCGTTCGTTCGGCGATTTGCCGCCGGTGCTTGATATTGAACAGCTGCCGGAATCGCAGCCGGTCGACTCGTTGCGAATGGGAGTTCGGCGTTGGCTTACAATGGTAGAAAAACATTATGGAATCAGACCCGTAATATACACGGGTGAAAAGTTCTACGAAGATTTTCTAAAAGAAGAATTTGGCGATAACTATGTATTCTGGATTGCGAATTACAATTTTACCGAAAATCAAATTGGTTCGCGCGAAATCTGGCAGTTTACCGAAAAAGGTCTGGTGCCCGGAATTATTGGTCGAGTGGACGTCAATTTGTACAATGGAAATTTACGACAACTTTTGCAGTTGACTAAATCAACGCGCTGATTTTGAAAGCATTTTAAGCTTACATTTGACAAAAAACACCATGAAAGCATTTATTTACCTATTGTTGCTTTGCGGCTTTTCAGCGGTTGCGCAGCGAGAAATGATGTTGTTTGACGAAAAGGATAAGCCGATTTCACGGGAGGATTTTGAACGGCCTCGCGACGCTGAATTATACATGACGCTTTACTACACCAACGAAGCAACAGCCATCGGAAAAATTTTTCGGCGCGACGAATTCGGTAAAATCGAACCTTCGGAACTCGAGCAGGTTCGCCGCTTTTTGGAGCATGTAACCGCCCGATCCATACCGCGACAAAACTACCTTATCATCAATTACTACCACCAGGCGAGCTATAATACCAACGGAAATTGTTTTCGCAATTTTGTTCGCGACAAGCGCTACAAACGTTTTTTGAAAGAACAGGAAAATGTGAGTCAGTTTTTTGTAACCGCTCCTGATTTTAAAACTACCGAAGCCGGCGTGGTGCACGACGCCGAAAATACCATTGGCCGGACGCTTTTTCGCTGGAGCATGGATTGCGGAAGTTTTGTAATTCTGGCTCCCGACGGCGCAATTTTCCGTCATTGGGGCGAGTACAAAAGAGATGTTATACCGAAACGGCTTCGCGAACTAAAGGAAATGGGACACTAATTAAAAGTGCAGTTTCTTTTTCCGCAACTCAAAATTCTGACCAAGATACACCTTGCGAACCATTTCGTCCTGGACCAGTTCTTCCGGAACACCGGCCTTTAGAATCCCGCCGGCAAACATCAGATAGGTTTTGTCTGTAATGGCGAGCGTTTCCTGCACATTGTGATCGGTAATCAGGATGCCGATGTTTTTATTTTTCAATTTAGCCACAATCCGCTGAATATCTTCCACGGCCACCGGATCTACGCCGGCAAATGGTTCGTCAAGCAGAATGAATTTCGGGTCGGTAGCCAGGGCACGGGCAATTTCCGTACGCCGGCGCTCGCCACCCGAAAGCAAATCCCCGCGGTTGGTTCGAATGTGTTGCAGTCCAAATTCATCCAAAAGCGCTTCCATTCGGGCATGTTGCTCCTCCTTGGTAAGTTTGGTAAGCTGCAACACGCTGAGAATGTTATCTTCTACACTCAGTTTGCGGAAAACCGAGGCTTCCTGAGCCAAATAACCGATCCCGTACTGCGCACGCTTGTACATCGGGAAGGTAGTAATGTCTGTATCGTCGAGGTAAATATTTCCGGCATTGGGTTTTACCAATCCCACAATCATGTAAAAGGATGTCGTCTTTCCGGCACCGTTTGGCCCGAGAAGTCCCACAATTTCTCCCTGATTTACCTCTACCGAAACGCCTTTTACTACGCTTCTTCCTTTGTAGGTTTTTACCAGATTTTCCGCCCGTAAAATCATGTTGTTCGGTATTTAGTTGTCATTTGCTTCCAGGGCTTCCCAGAATTCGTATGCCCTGCGAAGATGCGGAATAACAATGGTTCCACCAACAAGTGTTGCAATGCTCAGCGCCTCCATGACCTCTGCTTTGCTGAGTTTTTGTTCATAGCACGTTTTCAGATGGTACTTTACACAATCGTCGCAACGAAGCACGGCCGATGCTACGAGTCCGAGCAATTCCTTGGTGCGGACATCAAGCGCGCCCTCCATGTAGGCGTTGGTGTCGAGGTTAAAGATGCGTTTGATGACTTTATTCTCATCCGAAAGCAGTTTTTCATTCATTTTCGTCCGGTAGTCGTCGAATTCTTTAACAATATCAGACATGAGCTTTCTCTTTTTTAGCAACGTATTGCGACATGATTATTGAACCTTCGTAAATAAGGAGCATCGGTATGGCAATGATGATCTGGCTTACAACATCCGGTGGCGTGACAATGGCTGCGATAATCAAAATAATTACGATAGCATACCGGCGGTACTTCCGTAAAAAATCCGCTGTAATGAGTCCGAGCCGCGTCAGAAAATAGATGATGATCGGCAGTTCAAAATACAAACCACTCGCAAGAACGGAAGTTTTAATCATTCCGATATAGGAGTTAACATTAAATTCGTTTTGAATAATGGAACTCACCGTAAACGTTGCGAAGAAATTAACAGACATCGGAACGATGATGAAGTAGCCGAACAGCACACCGAAGAAAAACAAAAGTGATGCAATGCCGATGAAGTAACGGGCATTTTTACGCTCACTTTCGTAAAGTGCCGGACTGATGAATTTCCACAATTCGTAGAGAATGTACGGAAACGCAAGAATAAATCCCGCCACAACGCAAATCCAAACGAGCATCGAAACTTGTCCTTCTACTTCTGTATTCTGAATGATGAAATTCATTTCGCCGATGCACATGCTGTCGTCAAGACCAAATCGGTGTGAAAGTTGGCACAAGACGTCGTACGTCCAGAAATTCGGATTTATCGGACCGAAAATGACATCGTCAAAGAGAAATCCACTGAAGGAAAAGGCAAACGTTGCGGCAATCAGGATCGCAATTGTGCTGCGCACCAGCACCCAGCGCAGGTCTTCAAGATGATCGAGAAACGTCATCTCATCCGGCTTTTTTCGCGCTCGTGCCATCAGACGATGCCTTCTTTTAAAATGTCGTGCAGATGCAAAACACCGCGGTAGTCATCGCCATCAAGTACAAGCAGCTGCGTAATGGCAAAATTCTCCAGTTCGTGCAAGGCCTCAATGGCAAGTGCTGAAGGCTTGATGGCTTTCGGGTTGACCGTCATAATATCGCGCGCCACCACACCGGCAATTGAGTCGCGGTCGTTAAGCATGCGCCGGATATCGCCGTCAGTGATGATGCCAATAACTTTACCCGCATCAACCACAGCAGTAACTCCGAGGCGCTTCGCTGAAATTTCAAAAATCACCTGTTTGATGTTGGCATCGGGGCCTACAGCCGGCCGGTGTGTCTCATCAAGCATGTCGCCTACGCGCAGAAGTAACTTTTTACCCAAAGCGCCACCCGGGTGAAAACGTGCAAAATCATCCGCAGTAAAACCACGCAGTTCCATTAGGCAAATGGTCAGTGCATCACCTATAACCAACTGTGCCGTGGTGCTTGAGGTCGGAGCCAGATTATTCGGACAGGCTTCGGAAGAAACCGTCGTGTCCAGCACCAAATCTGCATTTTTAGCTAAAAAAGAAGATAAGTTTCCCGTGATGGCAATCAGCATGTTGCCAAAGCGCTTCAGAATCGGTACCAGAACTTTTATTTCCGGACTGTTTCCGCTTTTCGAAATGCAGATGACCACATCGTCCGGACAAACCATACCTAAATCACCGTGAATGGCTTCCGAAGCGTGGAGAAAAAGGGAGGGCGTTCCGGTTGAATTTAAACTGGCAACAATCTTCTGCGCAATGATGGCACTCTTGCCGATTCCGGTCACCACAAGGCGTCCTTTACAACGGTGGATGGATTGGACGGCGGTAACAAAATCTTCGGTGAGTAATTGCGCAAGATTTGCAACAGCTTCACTTTCAGATAATATTGTACGTTTTGCGGATGCTAAAATTTCGTGGGAAGAGGCCAAAGGAAACGTTTATAAATTTTGTAGGTCAGAAAAAAAGACATTACATTTATGAGTTGCAAAAATATAAAAAATTACCGTTTAGATCAGAATGAATCCTACCCAAATTGACATCCACGAAGCGCTGAAAAAATACTTTGGTTTCGATCAGTTTAAGGGTTTGCAGGAGCAGGTTATCCGCAGTATCCTTAGTGGTGACAATACTTTTGTAATTATGCCTACAGGTGGCGGAAAATCACTTTGCTACCAATTACCTGCACTCATCCGACCCGGAACCGCGATTGTTGTATCGCCGCTGATTGCATTGATGAAAAATCAGGTCGACGCGATCCGCAGTCTTTCAAGCGAAACCGGAGTTGCCCACGTGCTGAACTCATCACTGACCAAAGCTGAAATCAATCAGGTAAAAAAAGATATAGCCGACGGCATTACCAAATTGCTGTATGTGGCACCGGAATCGCTCACAAAAGAAGAGTATGTGACTTTCCTTCGTTCGGTTCCGATTTCATTTGTTGCTATTGATGAAGCGCACTGTATTTCAGAATGGGGTCACGATTTCCGTCCGGAATACCGCAACTTGCGCCATATCATCCGTCAGGTCGGGAATGTGCCGGTAATCGGACTTACAGCTACTGCAACGCCAAAAGTGCAGGAAGACATCCTAAAAAATCTGGATATGACCGATGCTAAAGTTTTTAAAGCATCGTTCAACAGACCGAATCTTTTCTATGAAGTACGGACCAAAAGCAAAACGATCGAATCGGACATTATCCGTTTCATTCGTCAGCACAAGGGCAAAAGCGGTATCATCTACTGCCTCAGCCGGAAAAAAGTAGAAGAAATCGCGCAGTTACTTCAGGTAAACGGGATCAAAGCTGTTCCGTACCACGCCGGACTCGATGCTAAGACCCGTGCGAAGCATCAGGATATGTTTTTGATGGAGGATGTGGATGTCGTAGTGGCTACCATCGCCTTCGGAATGGGTATCGACAAGCCGGATGTTCGTTTTGTCATCCATCACGATATTCCCAAATCGCTCGAAAGCTATTATCAGGAAACCGGTCGCGCAGGTCGCGATGGTGGCGAAGGGTACTGTCTTGCGTACTACTCGTACAAAGATGTGGAAAAACTGGAAAAATTTATGTCCGGCAAACCTGTTGCCGAACAGGAAATCGGTTTTGCTCTTTTGCAGGAAGTCGTAGCGTATGCCGAAACTTCCATTTCAAGAAGAAAGTTTTTACTTCATTATTTCGGTGAGGAATTCGACGAAGTTAACGGGGAAGGTGCCGATATGGATGACAATGTCCGCAATCCGAAACCAAAATCCGAAGCGCGTGATCAGGTGTTGCAATTACTAAAAACCGTTCGTGATACCAAGCACCTGTACAAGTCCAAAGAAATTGTATACACCCTTACGGGAAAAGTGAATGCGGTTATTAAAGCACACCGGACGGATGTGCAACAGTTTTTCGGCAGCGGCCAGGATTTTGACGAGAAATACTGGATGGCGCTGATCCGACAGGTGCTGGTGGCCGGACTGCTGTCTAAAGACATTGAAACATACGGAATTTTAAAAGTCACCGAAGCAGGATATGACTTCATCGACAATCCGACATCCTTCCTGATGTCAGAAGATCATGAGTACGGCGATGAGGACGACAACAGCATTGTGACGGCAGCAAAATCGTCAGGTACCGCCGACGAAGCTCTTATGGTCATGTTGAAAGAATTGCGCAAAAAAGTGGCAAAGCGTTTAGGCGTGCCGCCTTTTGTAGTGTTTCAGGATCCGTCACTCGAGGATATGTCGCTGAAATATCCGGTGACATTGGAAGAACTCAGCACCGTTCACGGCGTGGGCGAAGGTAAAGCGAAAAAATACGGAGCTGATTTTATACAACTCATAAAAACGTACGTCGAAGACAATGATATCACCCGCCCAGACGATCTCGTGGTGCGGTCTACCGGGGCTAATTCTGCCAATAAATTGTATATCATTCAGAACATCGATCGCAAATTGTCACTGGATGATATTGCCAATGCCCGCGGTCTTACCATGGACGCGTTGCTGAAGGAAATGGAACAAATTGTATACGCGGGAACGCGGCTAAACATTAAATACTGGATTGATGAACTGCTTGATGAAGACCAGCAGGAGGAAATTCACGAGTATTTTATGGATTCTGAATCAGATCGAATCGAGGATGCGCTGCAGGAATTTGAAGGAGAATATGATATTGATGAACTGCGGCTGATGCGCATTAAATTTATCAGCGAAGTGGCAAATTAGGGTTTATTGGTATCAAGTTGTTTACGATGTAAATCCGTCTCATGAAAACACTTGTACTACTATTTTGTACCACTTTTGCTGCTGCGCAATCAATTACAATCACTTCGTACGAGATTTCGGAAGTACCCGGAGGTCAGAACCTGCACGTGGAAACCGTTTCCTTTAACGGTGCATCCTATCTTGGTTATACCATCATCCCCGACGGTGCGCTGCTGCGCGTGAAGTTATGCTATTCTTTTAACCAAACGCTGCCGGTGCTTACCTTCAGTCACGATATCCCGTTGGAACTTACGCTGCCGGGCGAGTATCAGATTTCGTTGGAAATGTGGAATTCCGTCGATCAGCAGCAGTGCGATTACGAAATCATGTCCGACAGTGAGTTGATTGTGTATCTCGACACGCCGGAAAATCAGGAAGAAGTCGTCTTTTTCGGGCCTAATCCGGCGTCGACTTCGATAACCGTTCAACCCCAACCTTTGTTGTTGGAGGTGTTCGATGTGCACGGAAAAAAAGTTTTGACAAATACGGGTCAAAACTTCGACATAGCACAGTTGGCCAATGGCGTCTATCTCGCAAAGTTGCACTACGCGCGCTCAATCGCAGTCAGAAAATTATTGATACGTCATTGATATACTTCTCCCCGGTGCGGTTTTAACGCATCGCGAACTTCAATCATGTTTTCGCGCTTAACCACAAGCCAGGCCAATGCGTACATTTCATTGATAATTTGCATACCCGTGAGTCCCGGATCCAGCTGCTTCATTTTGGCGAATTCCTGCAAATGTACTTCATGGTGGGATGCCGTGCGTACAGCATCCGGTCCGCGAAAATCCCAGATTAGCTTAATTTGTTCCATGCTGCAAAGGTATTTGTAAATCGGTTTTCGGACACCCTGTGACAGACGCAAATCTGTACCTTTGCGCCATGCCTACAGAAATTCTACTACAGGTTAGTCCGCTGCACGCTGCAACACCGGATTTACTAAAGATGGATGTTGCGAAAACATCGCGTATTCCGGCTCAGGAAATCGCACATGTACAGATTCTCAAGCGAAGTATTGACGCGCGGCAAAAAAACATCCGCATCAATCTGAAAGTGCAGGTTTTTACAAAAGGTGAACCGCTGACCGTAAGTGATGTGCCGCTCCCGCAATACCCGCAGGTAGGCTCTCGTCCGGAGGTGGTGGTAGTGGGTGCGGGGCCGGGCGGACTCTTCGCAGCGCTGCAATTGATTGAACTGGGCTTAAAACCCATCGTACTGGAACGCGGCAAAGATGTTCGCGGCAGACGCAGAGACCTTCGTGCCATCAATCAGGACCATATCGTTAATCCCGATTCTAATTATTGTTTCGGCGAGGGCGGCGCAGGTACATACTCCGACGGCAAACTGTACACAAGGTCGAAGAAAAGAGGCGACATCGACCGTATTTTGCGGCTCTTCGTTGCTTTCGGAGCATCGGCAGACATTTTAGTGGAGGCGCATCCGCATATCGGAACGAACAAGTTGCCAAAAATCATCAGTGACATGCGCGATATGATTCGCTACTGTGGAGGTGAAGTCCGATTCGATACAAAAGTAACCGACTTGCTCATAGCAGGTAATCAAATGCAGGGTGTTCTGACGTCGCAAGGTGAAACCATCCGCTCGCCGCATGTTATTCTGGCCACCGGACACTCTGCGCGAGACATTTTTGAATTACTTTATCGCAAGAAAATCTTTATAGAAGCAAAGCCTTTCGCCCTCGGCGTGCGTGCCGAACACCCGCAATCGTTGATTGACAGCATTCAGTACCATTGCGACACACGTGGCGAATACTTGCCTCCGGCACCATATAGTTTGGTGAAGCAGGTCCATGGTCGTGGGATGTACTCATTTTGTATGTGTCCGGGTGGCGTTATTGCGCCCTGCGCTACGAGTCCGGGCGAGGTTGTCACCAACGGATGGTCACCCTCAAAACGGGATCAGGCTACGGCAAATTCCGGCATTGTAGTGGAATTAAGGCCTGAAGATTTTAAAAAATACCATCATCTGGGGCCGCTGGCAGGTATGGCATTTCAGCGTGAAATCGAGCAGCGGGCCTGGCATCTTGCCGGTGAGTCGCAGCGCGTTCCGGCGCAGCGAATGGTAGATTTCTCGTCGGGAAAAGTTTCATCAGAGATCCCCAAAACATCCTACCTGCCGGGCACTACTCCGGTAGAGTTGGGCGAGGTTTTCCCCGGCTTTCTAACTCAGGTTCTACGCGACGGATTTCGGGAGTTCGGTAAATCGATGAAAGGTTACTTTACCAACGAGGCCATTTTACATGCACCCGAATCGAGAACTTCTTCGCCGGTTCGCATTCCGCGCGATCCGGATACATTAGAGCACGTCCAGATTAAAGGTTTATACCCGTGTGGTGAAGGGGCAGGGTACGCAGGCGGTATCGTCTCTGCGGCGATTGACGGAGAAAAGTGCGCGCGCATGGTGGCGGCACAGTATACGTGAGGAAACTTTACCAGATGTCCAACGTATTCCATATACATAGTTTTGTATTTTTACCGCCAATCGGATTTTATGGAAGAATATGTAATCCTCGTCGACGAGAAAGACCGGCAAATCGGGACGATGCCGAAGCTGGAGGCGCATGAAAAAGCACTCCTGCACCGCGCTTTTTCAGTCTTTATCCTAAACGATAGAAATGAATTGATGCTACAACAGCGTGCGGCACACAAATATCATTCACCTCTGTTGTGGACAAATACGTGTTGCAGTCACCAGCGCGTTGGCGAAACCAACATTGGTGCCGGTAAAAGAAGACTTCGGGAGGAAATGGGATTCGAAGTGGAACTCGAGGACGTGTTTCATTTTATTTATAAGGCGCCCTTTGATAACGGACTTACCGAACATGAATTGGACCATGTCCTGATCGGGAGGTATAATGATGAACCTGCTATAAACCCGGAAGAAGTTGCCGATTGGAAATGGATGGCCATTGAGGAAGTTCGAACCGATATTCATACGCATCCTCATCGCTACACCGTGTGGTTTAAAATAATATTCGACGAGTTTTACGATTTTTTTGAAAAGGCAAAAGTCAGATGAGAGTAACCGTAACCCGCAAAGCGCATTTTAACGCAGCGCACCGCCTGTACCGTAAAGACTGGTCGGACGAAAAAAATCAAGCTGTTTTTGGGAAGTGCAATAATCCGAATTTTCACGGTCATAACTATGAACTGCTGGTAAGCGTCAACGGACCGATCAATCCGGAAACCGGTTATGTGATTGACATCAAGATTTTAGCCGATATCATTGCCGAAGAAGTTGAAGTTGCGTTTGATCATAAAAACCTGAACCTTGATGTTCCGGATTTTGCAACTTTGAACCCGACGGCTGAAAATATTGCGGTGGTCATCTATAACAAGATCAAGCCACGGCTTTCTGCCGATCAGACTTTGGAAATTACTCTTTTTGAGACCCCGCGAAATTCGGTAACGTATAAAGGAGAATGAAGCTACATCCACTAAAGTTTCATCCGATTTTTAAGCATCGGATATGGGGCGGCGAAAAACTCAAAACAATTTTAGGGAAATCGCTTCCTGCAAATCAAATTGGTGAAAGTTGGGAATTGTCCGCGGTTCCCGGGGATATCAGTGTGGTAGATGGCGGTTCGTTTGACGGTCGCACCCTGAATGATTTGATTGAGGAATTTCCGGAAGCTATTCTCGGTAGCGAGGTCGTACGTCGTTTTGGCGCAACGATGCCCCTTCTCTTTAAATTTATCGACGCCAGTGAGGATCTTTCCATTCAGGTGCATCCGAACGATAAGGTGGCTCTCGAGCGCCACGGAAGTCCGGGCAAAACCGAAATGTGGTATATCATGGATGCAGAGCCCGGGTCGCGACTCATAGCCGGGTTTGCCGATAATCACAGTAAAGAATCGTATCTGGCTGCGCTGAAATCCGGACAACTTACATCCATTTTAAAATCAGAATCCGTAGCAAAAGGAGATATCTTTTTTTTAGAAACAGGAACAGTTCACGCCATCGGAGCAGGAATTTTACTGGCTGAAATTCAGCAGACTTCCGATGTAACTTACCGGATATACGACTGGGATCGGGTGGATGATCAAGGTAATGCGCGAGCTTTGCACACTGCTGAAGCACTGGATGTCATTTCTTTTGATACCACCGACACCCGCGTTGCCTACACTAAAGAACTTAATACTGCTAACGCAACAGTAGCCTGTCCGTACTTTACCACGTCTTTTATTCCACTCGACGGAAATTTGACCCTGTATTCCCCGGGTTCATCTTTTACGGTACTGATGTGCGTTGAGGGTAGTTTCGAAATTATTGCAAATGACAGCACACTTTTTGTCCGCAAAGGGGAAACGATTTTAGTGCCTGCTGCGATTGCCGAATTTTCATTGAAAGGAACGGCAGAATTACTTCACGTACAGATTACCTGACAGTTCGACAATAATCCGTAAGTTTGCAGAAAATTTGAAACTATGGCAAGCGTAAGAAATTTAAAGAAAGACATCAACTTTGTTCTTGGAGATATTATTGAAGCAGTGTATTTGTGGGAAATTGCACGTAGCGGAAAGCCGAATGACTCCTCCAACGCCATCATCGATGAAGCGATTGCAACGTTTGATGCGCTAATCGGGAAGGTTAATGCCAAAAACGTAGAAAACAAAAAAGCGCACTTTAAATCGATTCAGCAGGAATTGGAAGATTCGGCGCGTAAATTGGTTGAAAAAATCAACGGTTTGAAATAATCCGGGCTGCGATTTGGAAATAACTATTTCCATTTTATATTTGCAGCGGTTTTGCCGGTGTAGCTCAGCTGGCTAGAGCAGCTGATTTGTAATCAGCAGGTCGTGGGTTCGAGTCCCTCCATCGGCTCAAAAGTAAAAGAGTTGTCCACAGGACAACTCTTTCTTATTATAGGTCATTTTTATTTTTCTGTCTGATTTTCCGCTGCTTTTCTCATCGCAATAAATTCATCAAGCATTTTGCCGTATTTCGCCGTCCGTACTTTTGGAGGAAGTGCAGATGCCACGGTGTCCAGCAATTTTAGATTGGCGCGGCCCACTTCCGTTAAGGCAATGAAAGGCGCTACATCGAGGTCCTTATTGTTGAGCGCAAAGTTGATGGCGGCGAGGTAACGACGCGTTTCAATTTTTTCAACCTCTGCAGCAGCGGTTGCTTCATCAAAGACCGTTTTGTTTTTAAACGCTTCGAAGCGCTTCTTGGTCAGCTCCAGATGCTGATCAGTATAGCGCTGATTGATTTTCTTGAATTCTGTATACTTTTCGTGATTTTTACTTCCTGTAATCTTTGCGTCTGCGTAAAAGCGATCGAGCGTAGTTTCAATGCGGATGTCACCGGGCTCGGCGAAAAGATCGAGGCTGTTGTCGATATTGTTGCTTACACCGCGATTCAGGTATATATGTAGCATCTGCGGCGTCTCAAGTGTAAAATGACTCTCGAAGCTTTCGTCACCGGAAATGGAAATACTGTCTAAGGTTTTCGTGTTTTCATCATTACGGATCACGATGGCACCTTGCTTTAATCCGGCCACCTTGCCATAAATATGCACGTTTCCTTCAGGTTTTTCTTTTTTGGTGCACGCCGAAAAAAACAGTGCCGCGGTAATAAAAAATAACGTTCTCATCATTTTAAACAGGATTAGCCTTTTAACCAGGATTCGCGAAGGGCGCTGTGTTCGTCAGTTCCGGAAATGCCCTCCACTTCGCGGGTATCCAGTTTTACCTTTCCTTTAATGTTCATTTCTTTTCCTTTTCTCGAAATTTTCATCGTAATCGGGTCGCCTTCTTTCCACTGCTGGCTGGTCATGATTAAATCGTAGAGATTATCCAGATTATACGCCGTGCCGTTGATCTCGTAAATCACATCTTCCGGTTGTAATTTTAACCCTTTCAGAAAGGAGTTAAATTCCTGATCTACGATCATGATAGACTTTGTGCCCGGCTTAATGGTGATGTAGGGTGTCTGATTGTTTAAAAATACATTTTCAGGTTGCTGCTTTTTAACGTTGCGTACACCAACGCGCGCCAGAAAATCCATGTACGGAATGGGAGTTTCCCCGGCCACGTATGTATTTAGAAAATCGCCAACTTCCGGATAGGTAAGTGCAATGATTTTCGGGAAAAGTTCCTGATCCTCAAAGGGGCGTTTCGATCCGTACTCCTCCGATAGTTTTTTCATCAAATCCAAAATGCCACGCTGACCGCCGCTTTTTTCGCGAATGATAATATCCATGCACATGGCGATTAGTGCGCCTTTTTCGTATACGTTCAGGTATTGACTTTTGTATGGCTCTTCCAGTACATTTCGGCTCATTTTCGTAAACGGCATTTTATCATTCATCCGCGATGCATTTTCCATTTTGGAAGTCATCCTCGAGTAAAATTCATCTTCGGTAATCAGACCCTGATTGATCTGGAAAAGATTGGCAAAATACTCAGTCACGCCTTCATACATCCACAAATGTTGCGACATCTGCGGATTGTTGTAATCGAAGAAATGAATTTCGCGTGAATGCACGCTTAAAGGAGTTACGGTATGGAAGAATTCATGCGATACCACATCGATCAGCGCACTGGCTAACTGTTCCTTCGGCATCATTTCCGGGAAAACTACTGTGGTGGAATTGTGATGTTCGAGGGCGCCAAATCCCTGAGCGTCTTTCTGCATTGTAGATAAGTACAATAAGATTGCATACTTTTTATTCTGGTTGATATTACCCAGAAACTTTTTCTGCGCCCGCATCATTCTCTCAATGTCGGATGCCACATCCGCTGCACGCACCGCGCCGTTCGGAGAATAAATGCTGAACAGAATTTGCATGCCGTCGACTTCAAATTGCGTATAATCCGGTTTGGCGTACATAATCGGATTATCGCTTACATCGAAATAGCGGCTGTACAAAAACAGGTCTGAAGTAGCAGAAGCGTCCTGATCGTCTACCGCGGTCGCACCCCAAAGTGTTTCAGGATGTGAAATGGTAAGCGCATAGGCCGTTTCCTTTTTATTGGCGAAATAGCCTACAAATCCATGCAGGTTGAGCATGTAATTATCCGGTGCGATGTTAGTTCCGGCCGGAGAGAAAATTTCGTGACTGTGTTCTACATCGTACGTATCGTTTACGAGGTAAGTGATGCGATCTAGTTTTTTAGCGTTCGCGATGCTCCAGGAATTGATGTCCGGCTGCGTAACCGAAAGTGGCTTTCCGGACTTGTCAAACGCTTTGAAATCCTCCACAAACTTGCCGTAATCGTCCGTGGAATAGGTTCCCGGAATAATTTTCGGAATGTGGTAAACGAGCGTAGACTCGTCAAAACGCGGAGGGATAACCGTCACGCGGACTTTATCATCCTGAACATTTACGAGGTCAATCTGGACCTGAATGTCGCCGCGCATGCGGCCCTGTGCAAAAGACAGTGCTGTTAATGCGGTAAAAAGAAAGCAGAATAAACGCGTCATATACTTTAAATTGATAGGCGGCTAAAATACTAATTTGTACGTCGGCCTAGATTATTTAGGAATTGATTAACAGCAATGCACAATTCGGGCGCCAGCGGAATTTGCGGTTGGTTGTACGAGGCCTGGTTCTGTTCGTCACCGCCTTCGATGTTTTTCAGGATATGGTTCATGTTTTTGATGATGGTCATTTCGGACGATGGACGCGCTTTGTGCAGCAGGAGTGCCTCGTTTTCCGGTACCTGAAGGTCTTTTGTGCCGTTTATAATCAGCACGGGGATTTTTAAATTTCTGATAATTTGCTGCGGATTATACTTAAACCATGAAATCATGTAGGGCTGAACGCTTTCGCGAAATACCGACTGCATAATGTAATCCTCACCCGGCGCTACGGTTTTTCCTGATGTCAGATGAGCTAAGACCTCGCGGACGGCCGGCATCTTGCCCGGAAATTGCTTTGCGAGCTGTTCTTCCAGCACTTCCGCGGCGGGTCGGCCGGGACCTGCAATCGAAATGAAACCATCTGCTTTTTCAGCAGCGAGCATTCCGATAAGCGAACCTTCACTGTGGCCGATAATTACAATTTTGCGAAACCGTGTCCGGAAGTACTGCACCACCTCACGGGCATCCTCTGCAAAATGATCAAACGTAAGGTCGTTTTCTTTGAAATCGGGTTTGTTGAGTAGTGCGAATAGTCGCTTATCGTAAGCATAAACGGCAAACCCGTTCCCGGCGATGCATTCTGCAAGATATTTCAGTGAGTTATTGTGAAGTCCGATTTGATTGCCACTTCGGTTAGTAGGACCCGATCCGGCGATGACAATTGCCAGCAGGTCTGACTTTTTCTCAGGTTCGAACAGCGTACCGTTAATTAGTGGCGTGGCAGCTACTTCGGTGGTCGTAAAGCTTTGCGCCATGCTGATGTGGCACAGTAGGAGGAAAAGTATTTTTTTCATTGTACGACAAAGATAGCATTCCGCAGCCCGGGATGAAGCGGAAAACAAAGCAATCCGGCAGGTTTGGATTTTCTTAGCGGCTGCGAAGCGACCAACGGAAGCTTTGCAGCTGCTGTTAAAAAGCGGCAGCACTTGTTTTTTGGGAGCTTAACAACGCAATTGCTGCCCCGAAAAATCAATCAAATTTATTTTTGATGTAATATTTACCGTCCAATTCTTCGTCAAAATCGTCGATAATAAGCGGTTTAGGCTTAGGTTTACTGGCACTTGCCTTTTGCCGCCACATTTCGAAGCGGTCTTTAGGAAGGCGTCCGCGCATGATCTCAATCACGTCTTTTTCGGGAATGCCGAATTCTGCTTTAATGACTTCGAACGGCTTCCGTTCTTCCATGGCCATACTGACGAGGCGTTCCATCTGCTCGTAATCGAGCGCGACGCGGCTACCTTTTCTCATAGCGACACTAAATTCAAAATAAAGAGATTCAATATTAAGAAAAAAAACAAATGTTTGTCAACACTTTACAAAAAAATAATGCTATTCCGCACTTGGCTTTCGCCGCGGCTGGAGCGGGATCTGGAGCAAATTGGCAAGACGGTTGTGTTCGCGTGGATCGGGGTGTGTATCTACTCCGTAAACAATGTCGCCCGGCTTGAGGTATCGAAACGTTCCGAAAAGGCGATCCCAAATGGAGAAAATATTGCCATAGTTGCTGTCGGTGTACGGTAATTTATAGTGATGGTGCACCTTGTGCATGTTGGGTGATACGAGTAGCAGACTTAAAGCGGTGTCGACCTTTTCCGGCAGGGAAATGTTGGCGTGATTAAATTGAGATAATACCACAGAGAGCGACTGATACAGGAATACCAGCCACATGGGCGCACCTGTTAGTACCACACCCGCAAGGGTGAATACAAACCGAATGACGCTTTCGCCGGGATGATGTCGGTTGGCAGTGGTAGTATCGATCCACGTATCGGTATGGTGCACCAGGTGAAACCGCCACAACACAGGAATACGGTGTTCGAAATAATGGGCTGCGTAAGCGCCGATAAGATCCAGCAGCAGTAAACCAGCCAGTGCAAAAAGCCACAAGGGAATTTCGGGAATCATCTGCAGCAGACCTATTCGGTGATTTGTGACGTATGCCGCGGTTTGCAAAAGCAGGAAGGCAAGAGAAAAGTTTACGACGATCGTTGTTGCCGTGAAAAACAAATTTATTCCCGCATGTTGCCATTTTTGATAGGAAAACCGAAACAGCGGCACAGCACTTTCGGCCAACCAGAAAAATGCAATCCCGCCGGCAAGCAGCAGTGCGCGATGCGACGAGGGAATGGTGGAAAAATAGTCAACAAGAAATTCCATACGGCAAGCTACCAAAATTTTTTGTTTGTCGAGTAGGGTTGTTGTCGTGCGGAATGTTATAGAGGTGTGTGCTTTAAGGTACTTTTAAGTTGGTTAATTATATGGCGGCCTCAGGCCGCCATTTTTCATACGGCACTTCCGGGGCCGCTCGGCTCGTTACTGTCGGGACGGAGTCCGTCGTGATCCGATAAGGGGTCTACATCTCCCCACTCGCCTGCATTGTCATCGTCTTCTTCCTCATCGCGGCGCTCCAAGTGGTCGGAAGATGCGTTAAGTCGGTACTGTTGTTCGTGGTCGCCCGCTTTGCGGCCGAGCCATTCTTCATGTTGATTTTTTTCCATGGCTGTTTTTTCTTCAAGGTACAAATCGGAGTCAAAATCACCTTTACGGTATTAGTCAGAAAACTTATATAAATACGCTATACTGCATAAATCGCAGCCTGAATTCTGTAACGTAATCTGCTGAAAGTGAGGCTAAATTTGAGAAAATTTAAAATCTTAACCAATGGAAAATCAGGAGCATTTGGGAGGCCGCGAGCGGCAGCACCGCTCGGAGGAGTGGTCGGAAGAGGGCATGAATGCCGGGCGCTACGATTCAGAAAATGATTCGTGGGCAGACAGTGAACTTAATGCCGGTGAGTATGATCGCGAGGAATCTTGGTCAGATAGCGATTCGCGGGAGGCAGACTCGTATGAGGAATCGGAAGATGCTGATGATCTGGATTTAAGTCAGGACACAGAGGATGACGGGTCTTGGGACACAGACAGTCATACCAACAGTGACGAGCAGCGCAACAGCATGCCGTACCAAAGCGATCGGCATAACGGACGCTCCGGCAATGAATACGGCGGGTCGCAGGGTGGTGAGCCGTGAAGAAAATCATTTTAAAGAAAAACGCGCCTTGAGGCGCGTTTTTTATACCGGCTGATCCGGAAAAAAGTTGTAGGAATCCGGTTTGGTGTTTTCCTGACTTTCAGTGCTTTCGGTGTTTTGCTCGGTGTCCGGCCGGAGTTCTTCCGTAAACATCCAGAAACCACCGCGTTCGGTTTTCTTTTTGTCCATGTTATTTCGATTTGGTTACCTCAAACATAAACGTATTGCCGTAAAAGACGATTTTTTTTCGACAAAAAGCAGTTATTTCTGTTAAATTGAAGAAATTACGTTACTATCCGCCTAAAGGTGAGGTTGATACGTTCGCCTACCGGCCGTGCCGTCTTTGGAATTTGGTGTTTCCAGAAGTGCTGTGTAGTTCCGGCCATAATCAGTAAACTCCCGTGGGTGAGTTCTATTTTTTGGACAGGCAGTTCCAGTTGGTTGTGCCTTAGATGAAACATTCGGGGCGCGCCCAAGCTTACCGATGCAATCACCGGATTACGGCCGAGATACGCTTCATTGTCGGCATGCCAGCCATTGGAGTCTCTGCCGTCGCGGTACAGATTAAGCAGTACGCAATTGTACGATGCCTCAAAGCATTCTTCGATGCGGTTTTTTACCTGAAGCAGCGCTTCAGTCCACGGGTTTGAGGTCATGGTAAGTCCGGAATAGGAAAGGGACAGGTTTTTGTCACCGTGAAATGCCGTCAGACGGGGTTGCGGATGTATCTTTCCGAATACGCGCACGTTGTCCTGCTGCCAGTTGATGTGCTGCCGCAGTTCGGCAAAGAGCCGGTCGGCTTCTGCGGTGGTTAGAAAATTCTCCTGAAGGAGAAGTTGCGCATCGGGTAGCATCATTTTCGGGCGGGCAGATTCATCAATACAATCGCCAGCAAAATTAGCGCTATCCCGAGCCATTGCAAAGCCGAAACCTCCTCGTTAAGAAGCACGTACGCCATGGTAACCGAGACCGGCAATTCGAGCGACGAGACGATACTACCGAGTCCGATTCCGGTTTTCGGAAATCCGGCGTTGAGCAAAAGGGGCGGAATCACGGTACCGAAAAGGGCAAGAAGCAATCCCCATTTCCACAGAATATCAAAGTTAACGGGTTGCTGCTGTGATGTCAGCACAAACAGCAGTACCACAATACCGCCGCCGTAAAGCATGTAGAGCGACCGTACGGTGGAAACAATTCCGACAGCAATCTTATTGGCGGTATACATCGTAGTGGTGAACGACGCGGCGGCAAGCAAGCCCAGCGCAATGCCGCGCCAATCCGGAAAATCCTTTGCATCGGTTAGCTTAGCCGCAAGTGCTGTGCCTGCAAGGACGATGATAACCGCCAGTATTTTGCGGAGCGACGGCTGTTTGCGGTCGAGAAGTGCTTCAAGAAAAACGCCCATCCAAACAGTTTGCATGAGAAGCACAATGCCGATCGACACGTCGATGTAGACCACCGCCATGTAATAGAAAATACTGGTCAGCCCGGTAGAAGTTCCGGCCAGCATGAGTTGCCACCGCTGCCTACTGTCGGGGGCAGGAAGCGTCCGACCGGAATACCGGCACAACAGTGCCACGGTTAAAATTCCGATGAGAAACTGTGCGCCGATCACTTCGGCGGGTGTAAATGCTGTTCCGGTGATTCCGGTATCGGAATAGGCTAATTTTACGAATGTTGCCAGCATCCCGTAGCTTGCCGCTCCGAGTCCGACCATTAGCACACCCCGCAACACTTGTCTGGAATCCATAAATAGTAGAAAAGCCGGCAAAGATAATACACCCGAAGCACGTACCGCTATTTTATCCGCGGAAAGTCGATACATACCGGGAATGAGGTAAGTAAGCGGGAGAAATGCTGCATCCGGATCGAGAAGCCCTAGCCCCGATAGAAGCGGCAGCCCGGCCCGGCGGCCACTTTGTACCAGCCCGCGGCGCGCGGCGACAGAAGGAAGCCGTGCGGTGCGGCTCGCGGGACAAGTTGGCGCGGGACGGCTATAGCGGATAGCGGGAAACAGCTTCTGCATCTGCTAAAGGTGTTTAACCAAATTTTAATAACGATTCAAGCGGCGCGCCGTGCGAACTTGCGTACTTTTAGCGTATGTCATCTCCGCGAAAATCAGGGTTTGTATTTACCTCTTTTAAAAAGGAGCAGGTTGATCCGTTTGACCGGCTGTTTGAAATTTTCACAGAAGTAATCACGCATACGTCGGGTGATTTTGATGAAGCAATCGATTGGCTTCGGCAGCTTGACGAAGAGTATGAATTAACCGATGAGTACTATACGATCGACGATTTTATCGAGGATCTCCGCCGCAAGGGTTACATTCGGGAGGAATTTGAAGGGGATGTGGGTTCAACAAAAATTACCGCAAAGACCGAGCAGGCGATTCGCAAACAGGCACTCGACCGGATTTTTGGCAACCTTCGCAAATCCGGGGCGGGCAATCACGCAACCAAACATTTAGGGAAAGGGGATGAGCACACCGGCGAGTTGCGCTCTTATGTTTTCGGCGATGCGCCGGACAGCATTATTATGACCGAATCTTTAAAGAATGCGTGGATCAATCAGGGGGTGACGGATCAGCTCACACTAACCGAGGCCGATCTGGTGGTGGAAGACAGCACGCACCAGTCGCGCATGAGCACCGTGCTGATGATTGATATCAGCCACTCCATGATACTTTACGGCGAAGACCGCATTACGCCTGCCAAAATGGTGGCTATGGCACTGGCAGAACTTATCACCACGCGCTATCCCAAAGATACACTCGACATTCTTGTTTTTGGCAATGATGCCTGGCCGATTTCCATTCGGGAGTTGCCGTATTTGCAGGTAGGCCCTTATCATACCAATACCGTAGCAGGACTTAGTCTGGCGATGGATATGCTGCGGCGAAAGCGCAACACCAACCGTCAGATTTTTATGATTACCGATGGCAAACCTAGTTGTGTGCGCCAGCCCGATGGCAGCTATTATATGAACAGCAATGGCCTCGACGAGTACATAACTGAAAAATGCTACACCATGGCGCGGCAGGCGCGCAAACTGCAAATTCCCATCACCACTTTCATGATTGCCTCGGACCCGTACCTGCAGCGCTTTATCAATTTGTTTACCGAAGCAAATCAGGGCAAGGCGTTTTACACCGGGCTAAAAGGTTTAGGTGAAATGGTTTTCGAAGATTATGAACGCAATCGCAAACGACGCATCAGATGATTATGGATATCAGACAAATTAAAACGCTTGCCGACTTAAAAGCGGCCAATTACCGCCCGAAACCAATTAAAGATGAATTGCGCGATAACCTGCGCACGGCCATGGCTTCAGGCAAAAATCCGTTTCCCGGCGTCTGGGGATACGAAAACACAGTTATTCCGGAACTGGAACGCGCCATATTGTCGCGGCACAACATCAATCTGCTGGGATTGCGCGGACAGGCGAAAACCCGGTTGGCGCGCCTCATGGTAAATCTGCTCGACGAGTACATTCCGATTGTAGCCGGTTCGGAGATCAACGATGATCCGTTTCAGCCGGTGAGCAGGTACGCCCGGGAAATTCTGGCGGAGAAAGGCGATCAAACTCCGATTGAGTGGCTGCACCGCGACGAACGTTTTTACGAAAAACTCGCCACGCCGGATGTTACCGTGGCGGATTTGATTGGTGACATCGATCCCATCAAAGCAGCCAACCTGCGGCTTTCGTACGCCGACGATCGCGTAATTCACTACGGCATGGTGCCCCGTGCCAATCGCTGTATTTTCGTCATTAATGAGCTTCCCGATTTGCAGGCCCGCATTCAGGTGGCGCTCTTTAACATACTTCAGGAAGGCGATATACAGATTCGCGGCTTTAAGGTGCGGCTTCCGTTAGATATACAGTTTGTATTTACCGCCAATCCTGAAGATTATACCAATCGCGGAAGCATTGTAACGCCACTCAAGGATCGAATCGGATCGCAAATTCTGACGCACTATCCCGAAACGGTAAAAATTGCACGCACCATTACCGAGCAGGAGGCACGAACTGACGCGCGTCAGAAAGACATCATTCATGTGCCGTCGCTGGCCCGCGATCTTTTGGAACAGATTGGCTTTGAAGCGCGAAAAAGCGAATTTATCGATGCAAAAAGCGGCATTAGTGCGCGAATGAGCATCACCGCCTTCGAAAATCTGCTTAGCACCGCCGAACGCCGGGCATTGCTTTTCGGCGGCACGTCGACTACGGTCCGATTATCCGATTTTATGGGAATTATTCCGGCTATTACCGGCAAAATCGAACTCGTGTACGAAGGCGAGCAGGAAGGTGCCGCAGCGGTAGCAGAATTGCTCATCAGCGCCGCGGTCAAAACCTTGTTCAACGAAATGTTTCCGAAGATTGAGAAACTCGAACATAAGAACGTCAAAAGCCCGTATCAGGACGTAATCGACTGGTTCTTCTCCGGAAGCGGATTTGAATTGCCGGACGATGCCGCGGATGCCGACTACCAGAAAACGCTCAACGAAATTAAACCACTGCGGCAACTGGTAAAAAAATATCAGCCTCAAACCGCTGAGGAAGATTTCCATTTCGTGATGGAGCTGGTGTTGTGGGGCCTTGCCGAACACAAAAAACTGAGCCGCGACCGCTTTACCGAAGGCTTCCAGTTTCGCGATCTCTACGGCAGTTACATAAGCAGGATCGGGCAGTAGTTATTTTTTTCGTTTGCTTTTCGGAGCAGGTTCAGGCGTAGTTGTAGCCGGAAGCGGTGCAGTTCCCGTACCATTGGGTTTCATGGTTTCGGGCGTTTCCGCAGTCTTAACGGACGTTGTCGGTGTTCGGTCACTGTCTTTTGCAATTGCTGGAGTTGGTGCAACCGTTTCGCCCTGAGTGGCAGGCACGGCGGAAGATGAACCCTGAGTAGTAGTACTCCCCGTTTTGGTTTCCTGCGCCAACATAAAAGCGGTCGATAGCAAAGCCAGACCTGAAAGAATCGTTTTCATAACTTTTTTCACAAAGGTCTGTTGGTCAGCGCACCATTCGTTACAAAATTGACCAGATATATTGCAATTTTTCAGGGCAGACATTTCCCGCTGTCCGTTATATCTGCAACAAAGCCGGGCGATTGCCCGGCTTTGTTGCAGGATGCCACTCCCATCGGGGCTGCGCTATCCGATTAACTCGAAACTGCGCTTCACGAAGGCGGTCAGTTCTTCGCCTTTCAGCAAGTTCTGCGACAATTTCGCGAGATCGAGAGCTTGTTTTACCAGCTGGTTGCGCTGCGATTCGTCGTCTGTTTTCAGGATGTTCGCGGCGAGCTCCGAATTGGTATTGACTACCACATTGTACATTTCCGGGAAATTGCCCATTCCGAACATACCGCCGCCGCCGGTTTTGCTCATTTCCTTCATACGGCGCATGAATTCCGGCTGTGTGATCATGAAGGGTGCCGCATTGCTGTCCATCGCTTCGAGTTGAACCGAGTACGTTTCGCGCGGAATGGCACTTTCCAGCACACCTTTCAGTTTTTCCTTTTCCTCATCCGTTAGCTTGGAAAGCACGGGCTCGTCTTTGCGGATCAGATTGTCGATATGATCGGAATCTACGCGAACAAACGTCAGCTTTTCATTATCCGCTTCCAGTTTCTGAATCAGGTGTGCTACAATGGGTGAATCGAGCACCAGCACTTCATATCCTTTTTCGCGCGCCGCATCGATGTAGCTGTGCTGCTCGTCTTTATTTTGTGCATAAAGCAGGACAAGCTTTCCGTCCTTGTCGGTTTGTTTGTCTTTTAGTTGCTCTTTGAGTTCGTCTAATGTGTAGAATTTATCGTCGACGGTTGGGAAAACGAAGAATGCCCCCGCTTTTTCGTAAAATTTAGGTTCAGAAAGCATTCCGTACTCGAGCACGATTTTAATATCGTTCCATTTTTTCTCAAAGTCTTCACGATTTTCAGTAAAGAGCGACTTTAGTTTGTCGGCTACTTTTCGCGTGATGTAGTTTGAGATTTTCTTCACGTTGCCATCGGCCTGAAGGTAAGAGCGCGACACGTTGAGCGGAATATCGGGTGAGTCGATTACACCTTTCAGCATGGTAAGAAACTCAGGAACGATGCCTTCTACATTATCCGTTACGAAAACCTGATTTTGGTAGAGTTGAATTTTATCCCGCTGTATTTGCATATCATGCCCCAGTTTCGGGAAGAAAAGAATGCCCGTAAGCGTAAACGGATAGTCGACATTAAGGTGAATGTTAAACAGCGGTTCATCAAACTGCATGGGATACAGTTCGCGGTAAAATGATTTGTAATCGTCATCGTTCAGATCCGACGGCTGCTTTGTCCATGCCGGTGTAGGGTTGTTGATGATGTTGTCGACTTCGCGTGTTTCAGCTTTGTAGTCTTCGGGTGCGTCTTCCGGCTTTGGAAGCGTTTCGGTGCGCGTTCCGAATTTAATCGGCACCGGCATGAATTTGTTGTATTTGGTTAACAGACCGCGAATTCTTCCTTCCTCCAAAAATTCTTCTGAATCTTCCGCAATGTGCAGAATGATTTCGGTTCCGCGCGATGTTTTATCGGCGGTAGTGAGCGTAAACTCCGGACTGCCGTCGCAAGTCCAGTGGGCAGCGGGCTCGTCTTTGTACGACTTGGTGATGATTTCTACCTTGTGCGCTACCATAAATGCCGAGTAGAATCCGAGTCCGAAATGACCGATGATTCCGGAATCTTTCGCACTGTCTTTATATTTTTCCAAGAACTCTTCCGCACCGGAAAAGGCGATCTGATTGATGTATTTTTCCACTTCCTCAGCCGTCATTCCGATACCCTGATCGATGACATGAAGTTTTTTATTTTCCTTATCCACTTTAACTTCGATTATAGGCTGGCCGTAATCGACTTTCGCCTCGCCGATGCTGGTGAGGTGTTTAAGTTTTAGAGTAGCATCAGTGGCATTGGAGACCAGTTCGCGCAGAAAAATTTCGTGGTCACTGTACAAAAACTTTTTAATCAGCGGGAAAATATTCTCAACCGCTACATTAATCTTTCCTGAGGTCATATGTCATTACTTTTAATTAGCTGCCGCCCGCTTGTCAAATAAAGTACCATCGTGCAACTACTGCCAATTTGACACGACGACCTGTACAGTCAATCGTTAATTTTATTTTAATTCGCCGCAAATGTTAAAATTGGAAAAATCGCGGTTGTATATTTGCCTCACTAACTAATCCAAATTGTATGAAGAAAGTTGTTTTGATGCTGATTGCAACGGTTTTAGCAATCGGTTGTAAATCGAAAAGTCCGACCAGCGTGAAGTTGGATCAACGCATGGAAAAGATGATGGATGGCAATTGGACTTTAAGTTCGGTGACCAATCCCGGAGGCGGATTTATTCAGGTTAATTCGTTTCAATTGGCAGATTCCAAGTGTTTCGAAGGATCCAAATGGCGGTTAAATGCGAATACAAATAAGGGAGAAATGTCTTTATCTACAGGCGATGCGTCGTGCCCGGCATTTAGTTCACCGATTACCTGGTATCGCAATAAGAACAATCAGTTTGTTTTAAAGGTTTTAAATGCCGGCGACAAGGCGAAGAAAGTCCGTGACGGGTATGTACTTGACGTCGCTAATCAGACTGAGACTTCATTTGATCTCATCGACATGGTCGATGTCGGAGGCCGGAAGTCGAATGTTGTGTACCGTTTTACCAAAAATTAAATAAGCAAATCACATGAAAAGATTTTCAATTTATCTGTTGGCGTTTGTTGTTGCCACGGGAATTAGTTTCACCGGTTGTGAAACCGTGAAAAACACGAACAATGCGCAACGTGGCGTAGCAATTGGCGCTGCCAGTGGTGCGGTATTGGGAGGAGTGTTGGGCAATAACTTAGGAAAAGGCGGCAAAGGAGCACTTGGTGCAGTGATTGGCGGTGTAGTTGGCGGTGTTGCCGGAGGTGTTATTGGTAATAAAATGGACAAGCAGGCGCGTGAGATTGACAATGCTTTGCCCGGCGCTGAAGTGGAGCGCGTAGGCGAGGGGATCAAGTTGACGCTGAAAGAAAATGCCGTTCGATTCGACACGAACAAATCGACGCTGACGACCACTGCGCAGGCCAATCTTGATCGTTTGGTTCCGGTATTTAAGGAGTATGCGGATACGGATATCAAGATTTTCGGGTATACAGACAGCACCGGTCCGGCAGATTTTAACTTGCGCTTATCAAAGAACCGCGCCGAATCGGTAAAAGATTATTTGGTTAACAAAGGCATTGCTGCATCTCGGTTTACTATAGAGGGACTTGGTATTGCCGATCCGATCGCGACGAATGACACACCGGAGGGGCGCAGTCAGAACCGTCGGGTTGAATTTGCGATTACGGCAAATCAGAAGATGATTAACGATGCGCAGAAAGAAGCGCAGAAGAACTAAATGTTTGATTGAGAGGGGCTGTCTTTCGGGGCAGCCTTTTTTTTTCCGCTATTATACGGGCGTACTAGCGTTAGGAGTCGTGGTGATCGGAGAAGGAAGGAAAGAAAATTTTAACAATTTCTGCGGAAAAACCGTAAAATTTATGGGCTGGGTTTCTGAGGGGACTTCCCAAATGTTTCCCCCTTCCCAAGGCGAAGAACGGAAATTTTTCATTACGGTTGGTACGGGAAAACCGTAATATAGAGGGCAGCAACTTGCAGCGCAACTGAAGACTTAAGATTAAATGATGTGAAGATGTAATTCCAAAAAACTCCAGCTCCACCAATCTCAAATACGACATCATTGCCAGTAAGTTTATGACTGGTGTTGAAAACCATAGGCGGCGGAATGCTACAGCTTCGACATCGTCTGTTGAGGTGGTCTTTTATCTTGTTGGAGCGGTGTTAGAAGTGACATTAACGGTAGTGCTTTCTTTATTTTTCTTGTTGAAAAAGCTACTTCGAAATGACATTAATTTATAACAGTTGGAACTTTAGCTTGTTCTGTTAGATAAAGCGATTTGATATTTTTGATGCACTTAAGTAAATTCTCATTAGAGGTTCGAAGCTTTGAGGAGTGTAATACTTCAAAAATTAAATCGAATTCTATATCAAAATTTTTGGTCGGGAACAACTTTAATTCTTTACTGTTTAATATTCCCAAATATTGTTTGCTATGCGTAGATGTAATACCAATTCGAAATACCTTTGTATTCGGTCCTAAGTTGCCGATTTCGCCTGAAATTAGAAATTCCGTGTAATAATTTGACTTTTCCGAGTTCGAAATTTCGCCTTGCTCTCTCAAGAAATCAACTATCGTGTTTTGGTATTTATCTAACCTCTTGTCCAACATTTGACTAAATGAGACAAATGGACATATTATAAGGAAAATGATAAAATATATTGCTTTCATTTAGTGAACATTTAATTGTAGTAGAATTATCGTTTCTATTCTCTCAGGCTCTGCTTCAACATGATGATTCTTGTTATATTTAAAATTTTCATATCGTTGCTTTAGATTTTTATCATCCGTTGAGTGCACCGATTCGTGTCCAGCTACGGCGGCAATCATAGAATCTAAATCGTTATTTTGTGATGCCTTAACGTATTCCTGAGCTTGTAAATCAGCTGTTACAGTACATCCTGACACATTTACATCGGTCATAAACTGTTTTAAATTCGCCTCATATATAATAATATCTGATTTAAGCGCAGTACCCTTTGAGTCAAAAGTAGTATTTGATACGCCCCATTTATTAGGCATTTCTATTTTGTCTATTTTTAAATCTATTTTCGAAGATGAATCGTTAAGGGCCTGAAGTTGTTTCAACCCTTCCTCAGATTTTGCCATCGCATTGCCAATTCGTTGTGTGTCCGCTGAAGCATTTTTACTCCATTTTAGGGTTCCATCTGAGTTTTAAGTATATGTTGCTTTTTTCCCATCTGTTCCGACAATCCATTGCGGCCCCATCCCATCAGGGTCAATAAACCTCATCGGATTATCAAAACAATAATTGTAAGGCGACCATCTGCGCATTTGCTCAGCCAGCGGGTCTATATTCATCCACCTGCCGATTGCAGGGTCATAATTCCGCGCACCATAGTCATAGAAGTTAAGCCCCAACTCATCCTGCCATTCTTTCCCATTGTATTTATACTTACACCGGCGGCAGGGTAAGGCTTTCGATACGCGTTTGACTTTCTTCGCGTACGAAGTCGCGGCGGCTGCTGTTGTAGTTGGTGTGCCGAAGGCCGAAAGTAGAAGTATTTTTCTCATGGATTTTCAAAACATGGCACTTGTCGACTTGAAGTGGAAACTAAGCTTTTCATTTAACCCGTTTATATTTAACAATTTCTGCGGAAAAACCGTAAAATTTATGGGCTGGGTTTCTGAGGGGACTTCCCAAATGTTTCCCCCTTCCCAAGGCGAAGAACGGAAATTTTTCATTACGGTTGGTACGGGAAAAACGTAATCTACAGGGCAGCAACATGCAGCGCAACTGAAGAATTAAGAATAAATGATGTGAAGCTGTAACTGTGCCACCGACAATTCCAGCATCATTGCCAGTAAGTTTATGGCTGGTGTTGAAAACCATAGGCGGCGAAATGCAACAGCTTCGACATCGTCCGTTGGGTTAGTGTTTTATCTTATTGAAGCATTATTACAATTGGGATTAACTATTCTGGTGATAGTTTTTCTTGGTTTGCGACGTGTTCGGAAACGGAATCAAATGTAAATCTTGGATTAACTTATTTTAGATTTTCTATCCTGATAACAAACTCTTACTTCAATTGCTGAGTCTCATCTACGTTTAACTTTTTGAGTTCCAGTGAAATTTGATTTCTTACGGTTTTAAGTAATGGTAGACCAGCAAGGCGGAGAAGTAAAGTTTATGCATATAGGGTTTCTTTTCATTATTTCAGTTCTTATTCAAACCAGACATTCTTTTATAGCTGGAAAAACTTCGGATAGTTCAACTAAGAATTCGTGAGATTTTGGCAAATTCCTAAAGTTTATTTTTTTAAATTCACTACAAATAACATCAATGATAACTCGAAAATCATAAATAGAATTCAAAGACATTAGTAATTGAATAAAAACATCGTCCTCATCTTCATATATTTTAAAAAGACGAGTGAATCCTACCAAAAGGTCTTTTTGATAAAATTTGCCTAAGCACCATGCGAATGTTACTGGATACAGATTCGAATTGATTAAATGATAAAAAACAGTATGAATTATTAAGTCAATATCTGTTTTGTTTAATTTTAAGTTATATAATTTATCAGTAAACCTATCCAACTTTCCTTCTCCTCTTTCTTCTTCAATCCCAGTCCAACTAAAAGAGGTTGGAAGACCAGAAGCGCGAGGCAACTTTTGGATGGTCTTGCAAAAAAGACAAATAAACTTGCCCAATCTTCTTGACTTACTGGAATGATTTTCGTATAATATATCAAAACAGTTTTACAAGGGGTTTCTGGCGAGTTTGCGCCCTCGCCAGTTCCGTTACCCCGACAACAAAAGACGGACACCATAATCACCTCAAGGGATGAAGAAGAAAAACGGAATACAAAATGGAATTCATTTCCTTAAACGATGCTTTTGCTACCAACTTCATCAAATCACTACCACAACTTACCAGACTTGACCTGACGGCCAACGAAATCAAACTTATCGAATTGGTGTTATCCTACACGCGAAACGGTCAGAACTTTTATATGAACCACACAACCCTTGCGGATTATCTTGTTTTGGGTCAGACCAAGACCAAAGCCAAATCAGTCGGGAATATCGTCTCCAAACTCCGTAAAAAGGGCTACATCGAGGCTGTGACCAGTCACAACTTCAACGGCAAGAATGGTGGCTCATCTACCACCATAACCGTAAACGAAACCTTTCTAGAAGTGCAGCTCAACGGTTTTTAATCCCGTTGAGGTCTTAGACCAAAACACATCTCAAGGCTTACCAGTATTGGCCTTAGAGCCAGTTTTGATGCAACTCTCAAACATGACCCCGTCGGGTTCTGCGGATGCGGAATTTTTACCATCAAACTCTGAAACCAGAAAGCAAACAGCCGCCGAATTTGTGGCTGAATTGGATGCGATGGGCGATGAGCCGCGAGCGATTCCAGACCTTGCATGTTTTGCTCCAATAGACGACTCCGACCAATCCAGCGATGAGGTTGAGGACTACGGTTATAAGGAACTGGAAACGATGGAAGGCTTCAAGCTCTTGCTTCAGGGGCTAATCGGATTTGAGGATATGTACTCCAAGCGCGGCATGTTGCAGAGTATGATTGACAATGAACAGGGCTGGAATTTGGAAACGATGAAAGAGGCTTTTGGAGCGGTAATTTTGAAATAGTAGAAGATAAATCACGCGCTGGATCAGCGCGTGATTTTATGTGCATAACTCGACCACTCGGAACATAAATGGTTGTTTTCCATTGGCTATCTTTATGAAAAATCTGTAACCAATTAAATCTCATATATGAATACAAATGATTACAACCTTGAAATTATTGAAGATTCTGTTTCAACACAATACGGTGATTATGGCGGTTATGTCCAGATTGATGGCCATAGCGGTGCTGACCTTTTTAAACTCTGTGAAGACCACGGCGTAGATATGGACAAATATTTCCTCATAGGATTCGGCTGTGGCGAATCAACTATCAATGGAATTGGTCAACGGGATAGCGTCTATTGCCGAGCTTTGGTGCTGGAAACTTCCAAGTATGGAAATAATTTTGACGAGATACAAAAAACTCTGACTGCCAAAGGCGGTAAAGCGAAAGCAAAACAATTTCATTTCTCGGTGAAGTATAAGGATTTCACCAAGTACATAAAACGATTTGATTTCATGGTCGCCACCAAATTGACCAAGCACATTTCTAACCTTGATATTGAAGAAGTAACCGACTAATAAAAGGATATGACAGATTTACAACAGGAATTACAAGCCATCTTTGACAAGCGTAAAAAGGAATATCAGGCAATATTTGACAACGGTGAAGGGTTGCAGGCGAAAGCTGATAATGCAACAAATTTCAATAGAATCAATGAGGAATTTATTGATGAAATGATAGCCACGGCCAACAGCTATTTAGAGAAAAATTCGTCAGTATCGCAAGAGGAAGCACAAGACAGCATCAAAAATCTAATACCAAAATTTAGTTGGGTAATGCTTAACCCATTTGATTAATCAAACCACTCATTAAGAGTGGTTTTTACTTTTAATCTATGCAAAGAAGCAAGATAAGTGATTCGCAAGTATATCAGAGAATCGGAATGGCATTAGTGTCAGCACAGCGCGTAGAATTCCTTACAGGTAAAATCTTAGAGTATCTTATCGAGTTCAACGATGATTACAAAGTCGTTACCTCCACCGAGTTCTTAGATAACTCCGAGAAAGCAAAAAGAGCAAGGAAAACTTTAGGGCAGATTTTTCATTTATTGAAACTAAACCCCGATTGGGTAATAGAGGATGAGCTTAACGATTATTTGAAAAGGAGAAATTTATTGGTACATGAATTTTGGCAAACACATCTAAACGTCAAATCTGAACAAAAATCACGAGAAGCGATGGCATTTTGTAACGAATTTGGCAAGATGTCAGGTAAAGTCGCCAGCTTCTTTAAGGGCTTTCTTTACTTTCTTGCTCTAAGATATGTCAAGGATAGAGACCATCTTGATGCTGAAATGAAGAAATATGATAATGATTTTGATTATTTCACTCTTGCATTGAAAAGCAAAAAACCTTTCAATAAATCGACAAGTTAAAATCAGGCTTAATCTTTTTAAATTGGCTGAAAATTTCTTTTCTGGCTTTATCCATGGCCACACATGCTTCTGATGATAAAATATAAACTGGACAATCGGCTTCACTACATTCACAGCGTCTAATTTCGTCACGCTTTTTTAAGTTCATAAAGCTGTCTCTCAACTTAATCACGCTTTGGGTGATAGTTGCCAAATCGTTCTTCAATTTATTGTCGCTTACACGATGCCTTGATGGTATACTTCTTACAATAATGCCGTCATTCAAGCGATGCACACCAGTATTCAAAACTTCAATCGTGTGCTTTAATGCCTTCTCAAAATCGGGTATATTGGATTCTAAATGAAAAGGTGTTGTTAACGCGGGACGGTCAAAGCATTCCACCAACAAATCAACAATATCTTTATCGTTGGTAGCATCTAAAGCCTTTGCATATTGTATAAGGTCTGTCGGCGAATCTGGGAACTGTTCACCCATTACAAACCGTCGGATAAGTTCTGGTGCTTCTTTACTCAACTTTTCCTCAAACTCAACACCGCTCCAAACTGCTATCTTGTGCGCTCCCTTCGCTATGGCATAACTCTTAATTTGCGCTCTGATTCCAGCGGTGACTTTGCCGCCACAAGCAACAGTTAAAGTTGTCGGAATAGTCTTGTGCTTAACTAATTTATCAATGTCTTCCTTTGCTTTTTTATAGGTAAGGTTTTGGTAATTGGCGCATAGGTAACAAAACGTTTCACCGTTAGCTTCACCCAAATATCGCGGCCTCCATCCTTACCAGTTTGGCCAAGCCACTCGATAGAATCCCAATCTTTTTCACGTACTGCGTAGACGAAGACCAGCCGCTCGAACTCGGTGCCACTACGGTCTTCAAAATGAATTGGGAAAGCGGTTAACTCCATTAATTATCGTGTTAGTTAATCTGCTTTACGGTATTCAGTTGCATTATTTTATCATCCAGAACACCATTATATTTTTCCATTATATACTCTTTTTCTAACAATTCCAGTGGGTCGGAAACCAGATAAATCTCATTTTGCCCGTTGAGATTGACCACGTAATAAATCCCTACATTATTTGACTGCGAATTATATGCGAGTTTATCTAATACATAGTAAAGGTCTTCAGTGTCTCTATTTTTGTTAAATAACTCCATATTTGAATCAGTATATTCAAATGACTTGATGTGATATACTTTTGAATTACTTAAATCAGTTCCTTTGGGTAATGCTTGCTTAAAAATAGCAAAGAAAGGATTGTCCTTTTTCTTAAATAAGTTGTCTAAAAATTTCATCTTAACTTCTATTATGTACTAAAAATCCATTTGCAAAAAAGTCGTGATTATCTTTGACATTGGAAAGGTTATAAGTCTTTTGAGCCTTTTTGATAAGCTTAATCTTAACTATTTTGATATTCTGGGTAGTCCCATTACTCATTAATTTATAAGCATAGTCGCCTTCTTTTAAATCTCCAACTGTTATGCTGTATTTTTTGAAAGCCTCAACACTGTCGTAAGAGGACCACCCTTTATTTAAAATGTAATATGGGTGACTCAAAGTGTTTGTAGTCACAGTGCCATCTTCAAATTTGATTTCAACAAAGTATTCGCTTCTGGATGCTTCGACAAGCAGTACTTCTTTAACTTCAATTGTATTTGTCTCGGTGTTAAAAGTCTGTATAAAATCACCAATTTTAACGTCCTCTATATTTCTTTCAGCAAAATCAGACATTGTTACTTTCGTTCCTGCAATGAAACAAGGTGGAACTGGTAGATTTGTGACAGGGTCAATAGGTGCGCGGAGAGGTTCCATAGTCTTTGCGGCATCTATAGTGCCTTGAACAGCAGCTTTGCCACCAATTCCTCCTACAACTGACCCTATCACTGCGCCTATTCCAGCACCCCATGGTCCAAAGGCTGCGCCAGCTGTGCCGAATGTTTCGCCACCAAGAATTGCTCCTGCCCAAGCCCCGCCTTCCTCAGCAGTAGCCTCAAGCTTATTATCTGCCGTCGCTATATTGTAGGCGGATGCAGCCGCTCCAACGACTACTAATCCTGTACCAACCTTTCCTAAAGTTCCAGCGGTTTCAGTAACACCTACGTTAGTTTTATTTGCTGTCCCACCTACTTTTGTCATCTCACCAGCAATTGGTCTGTCAGCTTCAAGAACCGCCTTAGTAACAGCTGGCATTTTTTCTCTGGCATCCACCTTTAGCTGCTTTCTGCCTGCATTATCATTTACGTCTAATTTGCTTGCAGCCGAATTGTATGCGCTTCTGACCGCATTAGTTTTGATTCCCGTATAAGCTCCTTCAGCAGCAACAGACCTAACAGTTGATGCAACTCGTTTATCAGTTTCCGGAATATTGTCGCGAACAACTTCGCGAGTTTCTCTTGTTTGAATACGTTTATTAAGGTCATGAGCATTTTCCAAGCCTTCTATTTCTTGAGCATGTACAGGCTGATTTGATGCAAATTGATATGGCGTGTAATCCTCATAACTTTCAGTTAATGGGTCAATACTCATAAATCGTGCAATCGCGGGGTCATAATTCCGCCATTTAAAACTGTACCATCCAAGCCCCAACTCATCCTGCCACTCTTGGCTTTGGTATTTATACTTATACGCGCTGAAAGGTCGGCTTTATAGCGCAGAAAGTCAGTTTATTTTATTTATAAGAACGTGTTTTTTGATGAACGAATGTAATTGTTAATTGCCAATAATCCTAATGCAAAAAGCCCATCGGAAATCGACAGGCTTAGTATGATTTATAGGAAGGCTATTTCTTTCCTAAAAACCGAAATAGGTTATTGAGGTTAACACCGACACCAGCGAAATTTGGCTCAAGGATTAATGTATCATTTAGTATTTTCCCTACTCCAGATTTAAGCTCCCTTTTAACCGTAAAATCTTTCACTTCCTTTTTCTCTTGAATGTCTTTGAATATCTTTTCCAGTAACTTAATTACATCTTGGGGTGTTTTACAGATTTTCCCGATTTCAAGAAATATTAAATTGTCTTCTGGTATTTTCTCACCTTTAGTCTGTTGATTGTCCCTGTCTAAGAAATACTTTGGGTGAATTGACGTAATCATAAGAGCGGGTAGCAACTCTTTTGGGTCGATTCCATTTATCGATTCCCACGACATTAGTTCTGAGTAGAAATGGCTTTCCGATACTCCCTGAATTACGACAGAATCATTCTTGGTTGCAAATTCCGCTATCTTGTCAAAACTGTTTCTTAATGTATTTCCTATTGGCTCATCCCAGTTGTAATAGTCCAAAATGTACAAATAGTAGCTTTTTGAAACCGAATCTGGAATCTCAGCCAATGTGTGAATTTTTAACCCCATCGTTAGTAATCATTTGAAGATAAATCAAATATACTACTAATTCAAATGGGAAAAAATTGGTTAATCAATTTCCGCTGTTCATTCTCATCTGGGCGGCGGTATTTCTCCGTACTGCTCGGCCACTTATGCCCAGCAAGCTCCTGAACAGTTTCCAACGAATATTTCCTCTCATTTATCCAATTTGAAATGACGCTCATGCGGATAGTTCTGGGATTTAATTTCCTGACAGGGAATAAGGCGGTCATGGTCTCGACGACCGCGAAAAGTCCCTCAACGGTTATCGGTTTTCCGAGCTTGTTCAGTATGAGCTTAGAAGTATTTGCCCTTTTCATCTGCGGTCGGGTCTCATTGATGTATCGGTCAAGAATCCGAATTTGGTTTGGTCGCAATTCAAGGGTTCGACGGTTGAGCTTGCTCGACCCTTTGACACAAACCGTTCCCGCATCCAAATCGATATTATCCACGTCGAGCCGAATGACCTCATCGCTGGTCAATCCCTGATAAATCATAAGCGAAATAAGAACTTTATTGCGGTCGAGCAAATCCTTGTAGCGGTTCTCACGGTTCAAAAGCATTTCCAATTCGGATGAGGTGAAAAGGTCTTGAGTTTGGATGCTGTGATTGCCGCCGACCTTTACCGTCAAGGTCTGACAAGGATTGTCGTTTCGCTGTCCCGTCCATACCAGAAATTCATAGTATTTCTTAATAGCCGACAGGATGCGGATGCTGGTCTGGATGTTCGGATATTGTCTGCGAACCTCGGCCAGCCAATTAACCAAATCCTGATACTTGTACCGCTTCGCCTTTGGATTTGTCTTAAGGTAATGCTCGATTGTGTAAAGGTAATTCGCAACCGATGTTTTGGCCAATCGCTGAATGAGATATTGCTCTAATGTTGGTATCTTGTTCATACTGAAAGGGCTTTTGCGGTTCTGGATTTCTGTTTGTTTTTCAAAGCATAGATGTAGGCCGTATCGATAAAGGAATGACCCAGAAATTTCCTAATGAAGTCAATCCCTGCGTTTCTTTCCATCAAGTGATGCGCGATGCTGTGGCGAAGGCAATGCAGGGTTATTTTCTTATCGATGATTGTCTGGCTACCCACTCTCTTAATTATCCGTTTAAGGGTCTTATTGAGGTTCTCACCACTCATCCGTTCTCCTTTGGCGGTCAGGAAAAATGATTGCTCTGGGTTCTTTCGCAAAAACTGGTAACGGTAATCCTCGACATAACGTTTGGCCGCTTGCAATACCGTATCGCTCATGGGAACTTCACGGCGTTTATTTCCCTTGCCGCTCCTTACTATCAGCATACCGCTCGATAACATTACATCGGAGCAATTGAGCCTTTCCATTTCCGAACGCCGCAAACCGCATCCATAACCGACCGATAACAACGCTACCTCCAACGGGTTTTCCGCATGTTTGTAAAGGAGCTTGACCTCATCGATGGTCAGGGAATTTCTCGGCTTCTGGTCATCGGCTGAAAACCTTGGAATCATAAACCCTTTTTGAATTTCCTTTGTGGCCAGCAGATGGTCAAGGAACATCGATAAGGCCAAGAGGTGCATCTTAATCGTGCTTCCCGCAAGCGTACCCGCCCGACGCTCATTTGGCCTTTCAATCAGATACTCGAAGTACCTCATCATCTCCTTGCTGGTGACATCCTTTATCTGGTTAATCCCGATACGTTCCAACCAGATAAGGAACTCGACAACTGGGGTCTGGAAAGTCTTTCCTTTGAATGATTTTGCCTTTATGAAACTGTCGAAGGCGTTGAAGTGTTTTTCAAAGATTGGGTTTTGTATTTGTTTTCTCATCTGACCATAGTTTTAAGGTTATGTCTTATACTCTTTTTTAAAATTCGGAACGCCAGCGTTATATGCTATGTTTTTAAAGGGTGTGGCGCGTTCCGATGGTGTTCCTAAAGTAATTCCAACTGCTTGCGCAAATCCTCTTTGATACGCGCCTTTAGCTTTTCCAGATTGTCCCAATGCGAAACGACGTATTTGAAACCTTTGTTGACCGAACCTTCGACCGCTTGGATGTACTCCAACTGTTGTAGGATGTTGAAGAACTTAAAGGCCGAGGTCTTGGCGAGTTTCATATCCTGACGCACTTCGCGCTGGGTGAATTTGTAGGTCGTTCCCGCATCCTGTTTCTTGATATACGCCTTTAGCCTGTCAAAGAACTGGCGCGTCGAGGCATCAAGCTCATCGACTTTCAGGATGATGCCCGAAAAGAAAACCTCAACGGCTGTCCGTATATCGTCTTTGGTTGCAATAAGCCGTCCCTGCGCGTCTTTCTTGCGCTGGAACTGGTGTAGGAGCGTTACCTGACAGATAAAGTCCTGGAACTGCTCATTTAACCTCCTGAGACTTTTGGCTTCCAACGGAAGGATGAGTTTATCGGCAAAAGGATTGACGACAATGCACGGCTTCAAGACCCGCAAACAGTTCCGAAGGAGTTGCTTTGCTTCCTGTTCATCCTCAAGGTTTACAATTCCCGCGCGTTTCTGATTTTGTCTTTTGATGATGCTTAATGTCTGGGCTTCGCTCTCATCCACGCCCAGCATGATTGACCGCGTGGCGTTGTCCAAATAAACTTCCAAGTCGGTCGTGGCCACAAGGCTTGAGAAATGGGCGTTGATTTCCTTCTTGACCGATTTGGGATTTCCCATGCGGTCTTTTGTAACGGTAGAACGCTTGAGTTTCTTATAGCTTTGGATTTCCCGAAACGCCATTTGTGCATCCTCATCTAACCCATCGTAGTCCTGAATGACCATGAGTTTTTGATGAAGGTCTTTATCTGAAAAATAGTAGAGCGATTTACTGGTAAAACTCGTAGTGTCGAAAAGGTCTTCCTGTGGGATACATTCGCCGATGGAATTGATGAGGTGCGATTTTCCCGATGCGCTGCTGGCCTGTACCATCGCGTGGAGCGGGTTGGGCATCTTGTAGCTTGACGCGATTACAAATAGGAGTTTCCTGTTGGTCTGTTCCCCGACAATGCCGCTCTGCTCCAACAGTCTATCGATATTCTGGATAAGGTTGGAATCGGACAGGAACTCAACCGCCTTTTCTCCCGCTTTGGGCGTAAGTTCCTTTTCGGAATATTTGGCGGTGAGGTTGGTATTGTCGGCAAAGAAAACCTGTTCGCGGTGGTTTTCCAGAAGTTCGGTCAGGCTCGTTATGTCCGCTTCCAAAAGATTGTACTCGAACCCGAACTTATCAGACAACTCGCGGCATTGCGTTTGGATGCTGGTAAAGTCATACAGGTCAACCCGTATGCGGTGTTTGCGCTCGCTGGTGTAATCCACAAGATGCAACGCGACGCGCATAGTGGCCATATCGGAAGGGATATTCCCGACAACGAAAAACTGGGCGGCCTTGCCTTTGTAGCCCAATTTAAATTCGTTGACGATTTCCAATTCTGCGCGTGATCGCGCAGAATTGTCATTTTCCTTTAGCAATTTGGCCAGTCCATCCGTGCCGTAGTTCAGCCACATACTGTTCAGGGTCTCACCGTCGGGAATTTGGATGGTCTTTATCGGAACGGCAGGACGTAACGCTTCTATTTGTGTGATGAGGTGTTGCATGGTATTACGGTTTTAGGATGATGATTTCGGAAAGGTCGGTAAGGGATTGGATGGCCGCATGGTGCTGTTCCAATAGCTTCCCCTCATGCAAAGCCATTACCGCATCGCGGTTCTCAAGGCTCTTGGACTGGATGAGGCTGGCCGCATCAACTATTGAAGGCGCGATGTAGAGCCGTTTGGTAGTCGGTGACGGATGGCTCGGATAAATCCCTTTGTCGTTCAGATATTGCTCTATCGGACTTGCCAATTCGAAGCGGACAGCAAAGAGGTTCACGATAGTTCCAACCTCATCAAAGAGCGGGAACACGATGCCGTAGCGACCGAACGCGGTATAGGCTTCCATGCCTTGCTCACGCACACCCGCCGCGCTTTTGGTTAGTACGCCCATGCGCTCGTAATGCTCTTTTATCTCGTGGGTTTCCCTGTGATGAAACTGACCAGAAATGAAGCCGATGCGTTGGGTATTGTAATCCAATCCGAGCGACTGCAAATACTCTTTCGGTTTGCTGGCCTTTGCCGAGCGGATGCCCGTCTCGAAGGATTGGAAAAGTTGGTCTAAAGTTTTCATAGGCGTTCATTTACTGGTTAATCGTTCAGTTTTGGGCACAGGTTTCCCGCTTCGGGTGTTTCCGAAAATTTTAAATCTGGTTTATAAGGGTTTAGATTATTCCTCGATGCCCAGATAGAGGTTGCGCTCTACAAATCTGGTCAGTTTGGACTCGTCTTCCAATAAGTTCTCATTCACAAGCGGCGTATCATCACTTAATAGGTCGAACCCGAATTTTAAGGATTGCGCCCCAGCTTCTTCTTCCAGTAAAGCCAGCGTGTCCTTTACCGTCCGATGCCCCATGTATCGGGAAAGCACGGGATAAACCTCTGGGATGTAATTATTGGCGCGGGTTATGTCCTTTGCCCAAGCGATTTCAAAGGCATTGGTCTTAATTTCCTTGAAGGGCAATTCAATACCCGTACGCTCCTTTACATAGGCCAGAAACTGCTTGGCCAGCCGTTGCAATTCGCGGTTAAGTGTCGATGAGGTCAGGGGCTTTCCTGTCTTGGCATTCACATATAAATCGCCGTAAATATCCTTAATCTTCAAAACTTTGTAGGCTTTCTCGATGTTAGCCTTTACAACATTGCGAATCGGGCGACTGCCTTGATTTCGTGCTTCCCGTAACGCTGGAAGGCATTTTCCCGTTTTCCCGTCTATAACATGCGCCCATTGTAGCTTTAACTGTTCTCCAATCTTGAAACCCCAGTTGGGCGCGTGGATGCAAAGCATGGCGTGGCCATACTCTCCACGTTCCCAAAGCCATAACCCAAAAAGGATTAATGCTTCGCTGCTCCAATGTCTTCCAGTATTGCTCATAGTGTTGTAATTTCAAATCCACAATGCAAATATAGCACTTTAATTTGAATTATTGTTGTATTTTCATAAATTATTTAAATTTACAACACAAAATAATTTGTTTAAGCCATTTAAAACCCTGTATTTCAGGACTTATAAAATAGTCATGCCGCGTGTTGTAAATTCAGCCTATTATATAACTGATGTACCGTTGCGGCTAAAAATTCCTTTCCGTAGCGAGTCTTGAAGTTCAATCCGTTAAGGTGTTCGGCGATTTGGCGGTAGGTCATCCCTTTATCCTTGCAACTGCATATAATGGAATGTGCCTGACGGTTTCGCTCATTGGTCTTGGCGTTCTCCTTTATAATGGAAACACCTTTGCTTCTTGCCTCTGCGGTCAGGTTCTGGGGACTTCCCAGACGTTTGCCTTTCTTCTTTAGTTCTGCGAGGGCTTGCCTTGTGCGAAGGCTGATGAGTTTTGCTTCTTGTTCCGCGAGGGCGGCAAAAATATGGACGGTAAACTGGTTGGCCGTTGGCATATCGACCGCTACGAACTCAATACCCGCATCCATGAGCGAGGAAACGAAACTAACGTTACGCGCCAGCCTGTCGAGTTTGGCGATTACCAATACCGCATTTTCTTTCTTGGCCGTCTGGATAGCCTTGTGGATTTCCACACGGTCGCGTTTGTTTGTACCCGTCTCGACTTCGGTAAATTCCTTTAGGATTGTTCCCTCTTGAGCGGCGACGTATTTAGTTACAGAACTTTTTTGAGCCGATAATCCAAGTCCAGAAATTCCTTGAACTTTTCTGCTGACGCGATAGTATGCGATATAGTTTTTCATGGCGTATAGGTGTTAAATTATGATTCTCAAACGCTCGTTTGTGATTTATTACAAACCTCTTTGCAAACATAAACACCTGGATTTTAACTACCTAACAAAAAGTAATAAATCCAGGATTCATAGGGCTTTCCAGAATTTTGAGTATAAAAAAACGTGGCGATCCGCCACGTTTTTTACTTGCCGATGACAAGCTGTTTTCGATAACTGGTGCTTCCGCATGTGCAGCCCGTGAAGCTGCACTTTTGGCAAGTGGTCTTACTGCATTTGGCGCATTGCTTGGCGCGGTCGCCGCCGTGTGAGTTGCCACAATTAGGGCAATAGGAAATTTTATCCATCGATGAGGTTTAAGAGGTGAAGTACAAAATAATGAGGCCGACAAATACGACCATGTGCAAGCCTACTATATAGGTGTACGGTTTCTCGTTTCGGTTCTTCTCATCTAATGCGCCCTTATAGTCGATGGCGTTGATGGCATTGAATTTCTGTTCCTGATAAGGTAAAATACCTTTGACGAAGATGAAGACTGACGCGATGCAGAGTAGCCAGACATAAAACCAGTAAGAGGTATCGGGGATTTTCATAATACGTTCGGCGATGAAACCGACGGCAAAGGGAAAGATAAGGTAAAGGATGTGCTTCGCGTTCATGGCTTACAGTTGGGTTACGTTTCCAGTTGCAACGACGGTGTAAGTACTTCCGTCAATGTTTGTACCGCCGTTAAGGTTGATAGCACCTCCGCGAAAATTGCGGATTACCTTATACGTTGTCAGTTGGGCGTTCTCACCAACTTCAAAAACTACAAAATCATTGGGCTGGCAACTTGTCGTGTTTATTTGATAACTGACTTTCGGATGGTCAACCGTGTATTGGTCAACCGTGAAAGGCCATTGGTGTTGCCAAAACACGATGCCGAGCGTATCGGGTACGGTATTGAGGTCAACGCAAACGGTCATGTTATCTTGCATGACTGCGTACCACGGGACTTGCAGATAGCCGTTAGGCGTATTCATTTCCCGAAATTCCCAATAAACATCATCTGTTAGGTCGTTCGGTGTACCGTTGCCAAAATTGGTGTAGTTAATTACTGGTACGCCCGTTGCAGGGTTGACAATCATTTTATCAATATCAGTAAATGCGGGTGATTCTACAATCATCATGTCAAATTGTGGCCCGACCATTCCTGAAGGGGTTTGCGGATTGGTGTTTTCAGAATTGTCGTCTTGTGAACAAGAAACCAGCGCGGCCATCGACATGCTTAAGAGCATGATAGTAAGGATTTGTTTCATTTGCTTTATGTCTGGTTAGGATTGTGCTGGCCTGACGTTTCCCGTCCTGTGGTTCGGGTTCATTTTACGGGCGGTAAGAAGTGCCGCCGACTGGTTCGCTGCAAATACGCGGGTTGCGGTTTTGAAGCCGCCTCCTCTCAGATAGAGGTCAACAATCCATTCTTTCATACTTAGCACTAAAGGTTTGATTCTTAGCAAATATACAAAATAAATTATATTTTATAGTGTACTTTATTATAGAGTACCTAAAAAAGTACCTTTTATTGAGATTTGACTATGAAAAAACAGGAAAATCTCGATATACCAGAATTACAAGCGATTGCCGAACGATTAAAGGAATTACGGAAACAAAAAGGGTATTCTAACTATGAGCATATCGCCTTTGATTTGGGTATGAGCCGCTCGGCTTATTGGCGGTTAGAAACAGGAGTAAATTTTGAGCTAAAGACGCTCATTAAGATTTGTACGCTTCTCGGAGTGAGCTTGGAAGAATTCTTTAAAGGCATTGATACGCCACAAAAAAAGAAGGGCTAACCCTTCTTCTTGAGTAACTCGACCAGTTCCTTTAGGTCGGCTTTGGAAACCTTTTTCATATCAATCGTTATCGGATATTTTGGTTTAGTGTCTTCTCTGGCCAGCAATCTCTTGAACTGGTCAACGGTCAATTTTAGTTTCATAATCGTTTTATCTATAAATATCTCGATTGGTGTCGGCCTAACTTTTTAAACAGAAATTTTTTCCAGAATTTTTGAAGCCATCCGATTGTTGACCGACACCATTTCAAAATTACCTGTCTGATAAGAGCGGAAACGCGAGCCGCCACTAAGCGCAAATTCCGAAATTTTCACCAGCAGGGAGGCAGGGCGTGTTTATCAATCCGAATATTTTGTGTGGTAGCCAGTAAAATAAGGACTTGACGCGGTGTTAAGGTCTTAGAGTACGTGCTAATAACCTTGCAGAATTGTCACCCATTAGTTCCGTAATCCTTAATCCGAGACCACTTTTAGATGCTTTCGGAACTTATAAATGGTCTCGCTTCGCTACTTGGATGAGGTCAGACCATAGCGACACCATCCCAAGATACCCGCGAGGCAACTTGCAAATGGTGGGTACGCCATTCAGGGATTACCTCATTATAAGATTATATATTAAAATAAAGAATTAGAGTAAGTATATAGTTATGCTATGATAAGGCAATTGCAAGATTGCCTCGGTATCAGTAAACCTATCCAACTTTCCTTTTCCTCTTTCTTCTTCAATCCCAGTCCAACTAAAAGAGGTTGAAAGACCAGAAGCGCGAGGCAACTTTTGGATGGTCTTGCAAAAAAGATAAATAAACTTGTCCAATCTTCTTGACTTACTGGAATGATTTTCGTATAATTTCTCAAAACAGTTTTACAAGGGGTTTCTGGCGAGTTTGCGCCCTCGCCAGTTCCGTTACCCCGACAACAAAAGACGGACACCATAATCACCTCAAGGGATGAAGAAGAAAAACGGAATACAAAATGGAATTCATTTCCTTAGAACATGCGTTCAAACAAGATTACATCAAATCATTACCCCACCTAACTTGGCTCGACCTGACGGCCAACGAAAAACTCCTTATCGAGTTGGTTTTATCCTATCGCCGTAGCGGTCTTAACTTTTACATGAATCACGTGGACATTGCCGACCGTCTCGTACTTAAAGATACCAAAACCAAAGCAAAGAGCGTAGGTAATATTATCAGACAACTACAAAAGAAAGGATATATGACCAAGGTTCAGACCTTCAATTATAATGGCAAAAACGGCGGCTCATCAGTTACCTTGACGGTTGATGAGACTTACTTGGAGCAGCAACTCCACGCTGCCTTTAATCCAGTCTCACAGGTTGCGGAAAATCCGCCACAAGCCGCTCCTATATTGGAATTAGAACCAGTTGAAACACAACTTAAGACCGAAGTTTTATCAGGCTCTACGGATACGGAAAATCGACCGTCCAACGGCAAGACTTACGAGCAAACCGCCGCCGAATTTAAGGCTGAATTGGAGGCGATGGAAGACGAGCCGCGAGCGATTCCAAATTTACCGTGCTTCGCCACAATAGTTGATTGCGACCAGTTCTACGATGAGGTTGAGGATTACGGTTACAAGGAACTGGAAACGATGGAAGGCTTTAAGCTCCTGCTTCAGGGATTGATGGGATTTGAGGATATGTATTCCAAGCGCGGCATGTTGCAGAGCATGATTGACAATGAACAGGGCTGGGATTTGGAAACGATGAAGGAGGCTTTTGCGTCGGTGATTTTGAGGTAACGGGGATTAAATAGACTTGCTGTAAAATAAAAACCACACAGTGAGGTGTGGTTTTTTATTGTGAGACAAGGGGTTACAAATTCGCAAAATGAGGAGAACTAACATTTTTGAATATTACTTTTCCATTGCTGTCCACCATCGACAAGTTGTGCTTCATTTCGCTCAATCCAATCGATGGCATTCTTAGAGTACCAGAAATCCCTTTCTTTAGAGTATTTGACTAAAAATGTACTCTTAAATTCTTTGATGACATTTTCGGCCCAGTTGATGAAGATTTCAGATTTCGCTATAGAATTACCATCTTCATAAAAATCTTGAATATAATAAAATCTTGCCCTTTGCAAAGCGCTTTTGTCATATGGGTAAAACCCCCCAATACTAAATTCGACCAAATAACTCGAAACTATATAGTAATATTTAATTCCGCTGTCAGTATCCCGGGTGTAAATATGTTTAGAAAACTCATCTTGGGAAAGAAAAATTTGGAACACATCATTACTACCAAGTATTTCTTTATCATTTTTTCTTGCACCGTTTAATGCCTTATCCCAAAAGAGTTTTATTTCATTTTTTTCAAAGAATTTATTTATCGCACCATAGTCCGATGGTACGATAAAGAAATTTAATTGCTTAGACTTCATTTTCATTTAGTTATATGGAACAAATTCTGGACGCTTGCCTGTAGCGTTTTGCACGTCATCCATCGCCTTTCTTTCTCTCGATACAGGAGTTCCGTTCTTATTTTGCTTTCCTACTTGAACCTGTTTGACTTGTCCAGTCTTGGGGTTTTTGCCTTGTAAGTCAATAAACCTTTTTGACTTTTCACCGTTAGGTGTTTTTACCATTACCTCTCGTTGCGTTTCAAAACCTTCTTGTTTCATTTTAGCCTCTTCTTTGTCTATTGTTTTCTGGTGGGCTTCTCCGCCATTTTTTCCATTAGGATTTGGAACTTTCTTATCCTTCGTGACATTCTCTACTGCTTTCGTTTTAGTAGGGGATAATGCTTTTGCTCCAACTGCGCCAGCCGCGCCACCTAACATTGCACCAAATTGGGTATTCCGTCGCTCTATTGCATTTTTAACTCTGGGGCCATCAAGGCCTTTATTACCTGTGGGAGCATGAGCATTATCCGTCATTAACAATGCCGCAATCAAAAACGGAATGCATATTGGACATTTGCCATCAGGGTCGTCAAACGATATGGGGTTATTATATCCGTACCCATAGGGATTAAGGTTATCCGTATTAAAAATCCCTCCTCCAGTTTCTAATTTCGTTATTAAAGCTTCATAAATTTCCTGCTCATCTTCATCATCTGATTTAGTTTCGTCAAATGTAAACTTTAAATCATTTATTAAAGGGTCGACGGTTGTCCATCTTGCGATTGCAGGGTCATAATTTCTGTAACCGTAGTAGTACCAGCCAAGTCCCAGCTCATCCTGCCATTCCTTCCCATTGTATTTATACTTATACGCCGGCGGCAGGGTAAGACCTTCGATACGCGTTTGACTTTCTTCGCGTACGAAGTCGCGGCGGCTGCTGTTATAGTTGGTGTGCCGAAGACCGAAAGTAGAAGTATTTTCCTCGAGAATTTCAATTCATTGCGCTTGTCGGCTTACAGTCGGAACTAAGCTTTTCATTGAACCCGTTTATATTTAACAATTTCTGCGGAAAAACCGTAAAATTTATGGACTGAGTTTCTGAGGGGACTTCCCAAATGTTTCCCCCTTCCCAAGGCGAAGAACGGAAATTTTTCATTACGGTTGGTACGGGAAAACCGTAATTTGGAGGGCAGGAACATGCAGCGCAACTGAAGAATTAAGAATAAATGATGTGAAGTTGTAACTGTGCCATCAAATATGACACAACTACGGTTATCAGGAACTGGAAACGGTGGAAGGCTTCAAGCTCTTACTTCCAGGGACTAATCCGATTTGATGACATGTACTCAAAGCCCGGCATGTGCAGGGTCTGCTTGACAATGAATAGGGTTGAGATTTGAAAACGCTGAAGGAGGCTTTTGCGTCAGTGACTTTGAGGTGGTAGGGGGATAATAAATCACGCGCTGATCCAGCGCGTGATTATTGTTCCAAACTACGACCTAATGGTGTCTTTCACATAAATTATTTTTTCAAAATATGTTCGCCTTTTCTCCCCAGTTATACTATCATTTGGAGTAGCCTTTCTTTTGTAATGCTCTACCATATATCCCCTTAGTACTTTTTTTCCTGGGGTGTCAAACCATCTTCCAAATATTACCGTATGCTTTTGGTTTGCATCAGGCAATGTTCCTCTATTTTCCTTATCTTTTTCCAAGCAATAGAACGTATCTAATTTAACCTCACTTTCATTTGAAAAATCTTTATTAAAGTTATATTTTTCTTTAGCAAGGACTACATAGCTTTCCGAATTCCTTTTTTCCCAAAGTGGAAATCCATCTTCCGCGATGCAACTTAAAGGTTCTGCGATGCTAATAGTGTCGCCTTTGGGTTGATAAAAGAACCGTACAAATATGGAAGTTTTTTCACCTTTCGATTCCTTCTCAAATTCTTTTTGATTAAATACATTAAATGTATTATTGCCATAATAAATTGTATCACCCTTTTGATTAAAAAACCAAACTTGGTTCAATCTTACTCCCTTATCAAAACTATTATTTGCTATTATGAATTCTCGAGTATTACTCAAATATCCTTCTCTGGTATAATAATTCCATTTTCCGAAAAAATCTCCATTTTTATACTGCTTTCCAGTTTTGAAAACTTTTCCATTATTGTACTTATAGACAACGCTATCGTAATCTCTCTTATGAAAAAGCACCCTTAAGATTTTGCTTCCCGATTCATCATAGTATTCAATGGTCTTTGTCAATTCATCATCGTTGGCAAACAATTTCTCAAGTTTTAGATTTCCAGAAGGATAATATTCCTTTTCATCTTTCTGTTTAGTGCTACACGACACTAACACAATTGATATAAATATCGATGTTACGAATTTGGTCTTAATTCTCATTCCTAAGTATATTTACTTTAACAGGTACTCTATTTCCTACTTTTGATTTAGCTCCCTCGGTTGAATCCTTTTTAATTTGTGCATTATTTCCAGCTTTAGGGTCTTTGTCAGTAATAACCATTCCGTTGTCATAAGTTACCTCACGCCTGTAAGTCGAAGGTTCGTTAGCCTCATTAGAACTCGACATACTTGATTTTCCAATTTCAACAGCATTCTCAACTAATTTTGCCGTATCCATACCGTCTTTAAACTTTTCTACAACTGCCTTCCCATCTTTTACGGCACTGTCTATGATTTTTGTGGCATTCGTTTTACCATCGCCTTTGCCTTTCATATTAGTCAAACCACTGGCCGCATCGAATCCCGTAACATCTTTAATTTCAACGTCTCTTCCACCTTTCCTTTTTTGTTGATTATCGGACTTGTCAGATGGCGATTTAAGACCACTTCTCAAATCATAGCCCCCTAAATTACTCAATTTATTCTCAACGCGAGTTGCCAAGTTTGAAAGCCCATTTTTTACTGAATGATATTCGCTTTTCAGAGTTTGCCAAACTGCTTTTATAAGTCCTTCAAACGGATTACCCCACATACCGTCTGGGTCTATAAAGTAAACTGGATTATCCATTGCATAAACGTACGGTGACCACCTCCTTCCTTGCTCCGCCAACGGGTCAATATTCATCCACCGCCCAATCGCAGGGTCGTAATTCCTCGCTCCATAATCATATAATCCAAGCCCCAACTCATCCTGCCATTCTTTCCCATTGTACTTATACTTATACACCGGCGGCAGGGTAAGGCTTTCGATACGCGTTTGACTTTCTTCGCGTACGAAGTCGCGGCGGCTGCTGTTGTAGTTGGTGTGCCGAAGGCCGAAAGTAGAAGTATTTTTCTCATGGATTTTCAAAACATGGCACTTGTCGACTTGAAGTGGAAACTAAGCTTTTCATTTAACCCGTTTATATTTAACAATTTCTGCGGAAAAACCGTAAAATTTATGGGCTGGGTTTCTGAGGGGACTTCCCAAATGTTTCCCCCTTCCCAAGGCGAAGAACGGAAATTTTTCATTACGGTTGGTACGGGAAAAACGTAATCTACAGGGCAGCAACATGCAGCACAACTAAAGACTTAAGATTAAATGTGAAGTTGTAACTATCCAACCGATAATTCCAGCAGCACCAATCTGAAATACGACATCGTTGCATCCAAATTCATGATGGGCATTCGCAACCACCAGATGCGCACCACCCCCGCACCAATGCCATCCAGTGGCGTAGTCTTTTATCTTATTGGTGCGGTGATGGAACTTGCGTTAGGGATTATACTACTTGGTCGGATTCGGATTGCGTTGCATTTGGAAACGTTTATAAAATACTGAAAGCCATCGCACATGATCTGAATCTAGATTTTTCGATTTATTTTGTTCAACAGACTTTCTGGATTGAATTCACTTAGCGATGTCGGCAATTTATCAATTAAACCAAATGCCTCGGCTTGGTTTAAAATCTTAGATATTGCAATAAAATAGCCAAACAACTTTCCTACTTCAAAATCATCACCAGTGTTCGATTTTAAATCGGTCGCTTCTTCGATGAGTTGCGATAATATTTCTTCAATTATGTTTTCCATGTCTCAAATTATTTGCTTCCTGGTGGTCAGCGCGACCCATTACGCCATTGATGTAACGGTTTAAAAAATCCAACGTGGATATTGATAGTGCCATACTATTTAGAGTATTTTGCGTTTATTTTCCGTGGGTCACCAGCAGGATTCTACAATCTTCTTTGTTAATTTCGATGTAAGGTACTCCGCCCTTTCCTTCTTTAAGTGTCCCTTCTACCACCCAGACTGTATTATCTCTTAGTTTTGCGGTGTAAGGTTTGTTATTCTCAATCTTACTTCCATATATTGGAAGCCAAATAGCTTCAGCTATTTTTTTGGCTGTTTCTTCATTTGGAACATAGTTCATATTTTGTTGAGTCTCTATAGGTTGAACTGACGTACAAGAGAAAATGATAGGAATTAGCAGCATTCCTATTGAGCATAGATTTAAAATGTTATTTTTCATAGTGTCCCTGGAATTTTAGGTGTTACTATCGGAATTGTTGGTGTGGTCGTCGTTGGAGACGGCGTTGTCGAAGTACTCGGCGTTGTTGACGTAGGTGTTGGTGGTGTAGGTGTTGGTGTTGGTGTTGGTGTTGGTGTTGGTGTTGGTGTTGGTGTGGTGGGTGTTACGGGTATTGGACTTGTTGGGTCATTGGGGTCATTGGGCATCGTTGTACTTAATGTTGAAATTACTCCCGTGGCTGGGTCATACTTTTGCAAAGTTCCATTTGGCGTTACAACATAGCCCGTAAGCCCAGTTCTATTATTATCTCCAATATCGCCCGTTGTTGATGCTGTATTAGGCCCAGTTGCAGGAATCCCAGAAAAAATGTTATTAGCATACTTTGGGTCGTACGCAGCATGCGTGTGGATATCGCCTGTCGAAACGCTGCCAGTTGGGGCGGGACTAACTACTACGGACGCGCCGTTAGTGCCGACGTTAGCAGCAGAATATGAATAGCCTATTCCTCCTCCAGATGTTGCAACCTGATAAATCGTGGAGCCAAATTCTTGATTGACCGATTTAGAGGTCGCATTATAATAGTTCCCGAAATTTTCAGCTGCGGCGTCCATAGTTGAATGTACTGATAAAGGTTATAATCCTTCTAATTCTCGGCTATCAATTACTCGATTTCCACTGAAGACGTATGGTGACCACGTATGATATTCTTCAGTTAGCGGGTCGATACTCATAAAACGCCCAATTGCATAGTCATAATTACGATACTTAAAGCTGTCCCAGTTAAGCCCCAACTCGTCTTGGCGTTCCTGTCCTTGGTATTTATACTTATAGGCCGGCGGCAGGGTAAGACCTTCGATACGAGTTTGACTTTCTTCGCGTACGAAGTCGCGGCGGCTGCTGTTGTAGTTGGTGTGCCGAAGGCCGAAAGTAGAAGTATTTTTCTCATGGATTTTCAAAACATGGCACTTGTCGACTTGAAGTGGAAACTAAGCTTTTCATTTAACCCGTTTATATTTAACAATTTCTGCGGAAAAACCGTAAAATTTATGGGCTGGGTTTCTGAGGGGACTTCCCAAATGTTTCCCCCTTCCCAAGGCGAAGAACGGAAATTTTTCATTACGGTTGGTACGGGAAAACCGTAATTTAAACGGCAGCGATTAGGCGAGAAGTCAAAATAAAAGTTCAGCGTTTAGTGCGCGGTTCATGAAAAGGTACAGGCATCTGAACGTTTGGGTTTAATCTCCCTTCCGTATCTTTGAACCATGCTCCACGTTGAACAGATTTCATTCAGCTATGGCGGTCAGGCTACGATCTCCGACATCAGTTTCTCGCTGCAACCGGGTAAACACCTCGCGGTGATCGGCGAAAGCGGTAGCGGCAAAAGCACTTTGCTGAAACTATTGTACGGTATTCACGATCTGACCTCGGGTTCAATTGCCTACCGGGGGGCTGCCGTTCTCGGACCGAAATTCAAACTCATTCCCGGCCCGGAAGTGTTCCAATACCTCGCGCAGGATTTTGGCCTGATGCCATATATTTCGGCGTCGGAAAATATCGGCAAATTTTTATCGAACGTGGATAAAAAGAAAAAAGCCGACCGCATACACGAATTGCTGGATATTGTAGAGATGTCCGATTTTGCCGACACGCATGTGAAGCTGCTCAGTGGCGGTCAGCAGCAGCGCATCGCGCTCGCGAAAGCGCTGGCGCCGCTTCCGGAGCTTTTACTACTCGACGAACCTTTTAGTCAAATCGACGCGTTCCGCGGAAATTCGCTCCGACGCAAAATTTATGGCTTTTTAAAAGACCAGGGGATTTCCTGCATAACCGCCACGCACGACAGCAATGATGTTTTGTCCTTTGCCGATGAGGTTTTGGTAATGCAGCACGGGCAAAAAGTAGATTTTGGCAAACCCCGCGAGGTCTATCGCAATCCGGCAAACCGCTATGTGGCATCGCTTTTTGACGAAGTTTCTGAAATTCCGCGCCACCTGCTGGCTCCTGCAGTCGACCGCGACGAAACATTACTGCTCTATCCGCACCTGCTTAAAGCGGTGAATCACGAGGGATTAAAAGTCATTGTGGATGCCAGTTACTACCGCGGTACCCATTATCTGATTTCCGGTCATGCGGGGAATCTTCCCGTTTTTTTCAACCATCCGGTTCCTTTTGAAAAGGGCATGGGCGTTTTTGTAGGTTTAAAGTAAACCACCTTCGGCAATCTGCTGCACCGGCATCCGCAAATGATTTCGTAACTTGCAGACCCGCAAACCTTACGTGCGGTTTCTACTATGTATCACTCGAAAATTTCAGGAATCGGGCATTATGTTCCCGATAATATCGTCACCAATGACGACTTGTCAAAAATCATGGACACTTCTGATGAATGGATTCAGGAGCGCACCGGCATAAAAGAACGCAGGCACATTGTAAAAGGGGAGGACACCACTACTACCATGGGCGTAAAAGCTGCAAAGATTGCCATTGATCGCAGTGGTATTTCTAAAGACGATATCGACTTTATCATTTTTGCTACGCTTAGTCCGGATTATTATTTTCCCGGACCGGGCGTTCTGGTGCAGCGCGATCTGGGCCTGCGAACTGTCGGCGCGCTGGATGTGCGAAACCAATGCTCGGGATTTGTGTATGCGCTCTCCGTGGCAGACCAGTTTATCCGTACCGGAATGTACAAGCACATTCTCGTTATCGGCTCTGAAGTGCATTCTGCCGGACTCGACATGACGACCCGGGGGCGAAGTGTGTCCGTAATTTTCGGCGACGGCGCAGGTGCTGCCGTAGTAAGCAGGGAAGAAGATACTACCAAAGGCATTCTGTCTACGCATTTGCATTCGGAGGGAATTCATGCCGAAGAACTTTATGTGCAGGCTCCGGGAATGGGTGGCCGGTGGGTCAGCGATATTTTGCGCGATAACGATCCAAACGACGAAAGCTATTTGCCGCACATGAACGGACAGTTTGTTTTTAAAAATGCGGTGGTCCGATTTAGTGAAGTAATCATGGAAGGTCTTCAGGCGAATAATTTGCAGGTGGCCGACATCAATTTGCTGATTCCGCACCAAGCTAACCTTAGAATCAGTCAGTTTATCCAACAGAAATTCCGCCTGGGCGACCATCAGGTGTACAACAACATTGAGCGATACGGCAATACCACTGCGGCATCGATTCCGATTGCGCTTTCGGAAGCGTGGGAAAATGGTAGGGTGAACTCGGGCGATCTCGTGGTGTTGGCTGCCTTTGGAAGTGGATTTACCTGGGGAAGTGCTATCATCCGGTGGTAGAAATGCCACTTTCCTTGCGTTATGTTGCTCGCAGGTCGCGTGAGGGATTGCAGTGGCAGCGCGCCGCTTGCGGCGTGCTATAACGAAAAGCCCGACCTTTTCTTTGGGTGCCGCGCGCGGCGCCCAAAGAAAAGGGCACGCCCTCCACAACAGGCAACCCTAAAAAAGCAAAAACCCCGGGTTGGATAGGCCCGGGATCTTCTGTAAACAAGTTGCTATTATTTAACCCAATTTAAATAACGGCCTAGAAAAGGCCACCGCCGCTTTGTTTAGTATTGTCATCGCGCTGTCTGCGCTGTAATTCTCTGTTTTTTCCGGCGCCAAATATATAATTTAATCCCACGTAAAGCGTCCGGCTTTCCCAACGAAATTCGCCGTTTTGCGGAAACGGATATTGCTGATCGAAGCCGTAAAACTGCGTGTTAAAGATGTCGTTCAGCCGCACACTCACCGTGGCCTTGTCGCCGGCGAAGGAATAACGTGCGCCCGCATCGATTTTGTACATGGCGACGCTGTTATACTGAATCCCGTCGACGCCGCTGCGATAAAAGCCGAAAAGCAAAAACCGCAGGTGTTTGCTGGCGCGGAAATTACTGTTGATGCGGGCATTGAACGCGGCTGCCGTAACTTCACGGGTAATGAAGTCTGATGCGCCGGTAACCGGATCAATCTTCTGCACCAAGCCGCTTTGGCGAATGCTCGAAAAATCAATTGCCGGCTGAACGTCCCACCACGAGTTGATCTTGTAATTGGCCGACACTTCAAAGCCAAACGCAAATCGGTCGTCAAAATTGTCGAAACTCATAATCTGACGGCCTTCGTTTTCGGGATCGTCAAAAATTATGCGGTTAATTTCATCGTTGATTTGTCGCGCGAAAACGCCCGAAGTAATGGACCCTTTCGCAAGGGTGCGGGTGTAGTTGACTTCCACCGAATTGGTAAACTGCGGGTCGAGTTCGGGATTTCCGACGGAAGTGACGCGCGGTGTCGCAAATTGCCGGATGGGACGTGTTTGCTCAAGACTCGGACGATCGACGCGGCGACTGTAACTTACCTGAAACTGGTCGTTATCGGAAGGTGAATACACCCACGATGCGGAAGGATATACGGTAAAATAGGTGTCGCGATATACGCGCTGACCGTTTTGAATGGCGTTCACTTCGTAACTTTCGGTGCGAAGGCCTATCTGGTAGCTGCTTTTGCCAAGTTTCTGGCCAAAAGTGGCGTAAGTCGAATAGATGTCGAGGTTGTAATCGTAATTAATGTCGGATATTTCAAAATCGGAGCGATAAAGGTTGCTGCTTCTGATGATGCGCGCTTCGGTTCCGAGTTCGAGTGTGGTGTTTTTCCCGAGCGGGTTTACATAATCGACATTGATTGTTGTTTGACGGCGGTTGTCGTCAATGAGATCGCGGTTTTGTGTGTCAATCACCGACGGATCACTGAAATCCGTGTCGAAACTGGCGTTCTGACTTCCGGTGTAGTCGGAGTAGTTGGCCTCAAAGTCGAGTGTTTCACCCTCTTTTTTAAACAATTTTTTATACGCAAAATTGTAAGCCACGTTGCGGTCTTCACTGCGGTAGAGTGCTTCCTGGAACAGATTTTCAGTAGCAACGGGCGAATCGACGGTGAAATGTACTTGTCCGAATCCGCGGTTGAAGTTTTGATTGGTGTAAACGGAAATCGTATTCCGGTCGTCGAGGTAAAAATCCATGCCGACTTTAAAAAGGTGTGATTTTCCGTCGTTCATGATATCAAAACGCTGCAGCGAGTTATCGTCGAGCCTGTTGATGTCGCCCTCGTTGAAATACTGTCCGAAATTGTTGCCATAGGTACCGAAAAAGTTTACTACCCCGCGGCGGAAGTTCGCATTCAGTGAGTTGTTGATTTTCGGCGTGATGCCTACGGTAAGGCCTGAATTGGCGCTGGCGTTGAAACCGTCGGCTGCATTTTTGTGCAAAACGATGTTGATGATGCCGGACATCCCTTCGGGGTTGTACTTTGCGCTCGGATTGGTGATGAGTTCGATGCGCTTGATCGAAGTGGAGGGAATTTGCTTAAGCAATTGCGCCGGTTCGATATTGGTAGGCCGACCGTCTACGAGTACCCGAACATTTTCGTTGCCGCGAAGCGACAGGCGCCCGTCCTGGTCGACGTTTACGGAAGGAATATTATTCATGATTTCGGACGCTGTAGCTCCGGCAGTGGTCAAATCTTTACCCACATTAACCACTTTTCTGTCGAGTTTTTGCTCAATGGTAGACCGATCCGCGACGATGGTTACGTCGTTCAGGCGGGTGGCCTCATCTTCGAGTAAAATTACACCCAGATTTACGCTGGCAGATGCGCTAAGATCTGCCGGAGCAGCAAACGTCTTATAACCCATGTATTGTATTTCAACCGTATAGCGCTTTGCGCTGAGGTTCTTGATGATGAAGCTTCCCGAATCGTCGGTCATGGCTCCACCGGCAACCTGATTGTCTGTTTTCACAACTACTGTGGCATACGAAATCGGGAATCCCGCTGCCTTGTCGTTTACTTTGCCGCTGATAACGCCTTTTTGCGCCAGCAGTATTCCGGCCGGCGCAAGCAGGCACAGAATGATGAGTCTGATGTTCACTGTTCTTGATTGATGATTGATGGCGTACAAGTCACCATTCCGATCACAATGTTACATCCGGCTGCAATTATTTTTTATCGCTTCATCGAGAAGTGCGCGCGGAATTCGCGTGGCTGATTGTCTTCGTCTTTAAAAGTAACTGAGAACCAGTAATCCGTGCTTGGCAGCATATTTCCTAGATATGTTCCGTCCCAGCCTTGGCCTTCCGGTTTGATTTGCGTGATTACTTTTCCGTAACGGTCGTAAATCGTAATGGCAGCTTCTTCCTGATCGCTCAGATCTTTGATGTTCCAGGTGTCGTTATATCCGTCGCCGTTTGGCGTGAAGAATTTTGGATAGTTAATGACAAGCACTTCTACCGAACTGCTTCCGCATCCATTTTTGTCGCGCACCGTAACTGTATGCATTCCCGGGGATACATTCTCGAAAACATTGCTGTCCTGAAAATCGCCGTGATCTAGCGCGTATTCGTACTCACCGGTGCCTGATGCGGTAACGGTGATGGATTGCTGATCTGCGAAAGCTTCTGTTATCTCATAAGTAATCTCTGCCGGTTCAGACGGAGTTACAGTTACTGCAACTTCTTCAGAGGCGCAGCCCGTTGCCAGATTAACTGCTGTAAGCGTGTAGACTCCTGGAACGATAGCAGTGTACGTATTGCCGGTTCCGACGATGGTTCCTGCTTCGTTGCGCCACGCAAACGAATGGGTTCCGGCGGGAAGTCCGCTTTGAATTACATACGCATTGATCAGTGTGCCGGTTTCCATATCGTAACAGATGATTCCATCCTGCGGAGTTGGTGCCGGAAGTTTATTGACTTTAATCGTAATAGGTCGCACCGCGAAGCATGACGGAGCCAGCGAATTGTTCACCCGCACATAAATCAGATTTTGAGTGGTAGAAGTAATTGCGTTAACACCGGCTTCGGCATCAGCAATCGTTGCATGCCAGGTAACGGAAAACTCAGTTCCTGTCTGCGTGCCTAACACAAAACTGTTTAGTGCAGTTAAATCAAAATTTACAATGCCATCATTAGTGCCGTCTTCGTCACATACCGTGGTATGCACTGCCGGAACCGCAAAGGCTGTAGGTTCTGCGATTATCGTCACCGCAAAAGAGCTTTCATCCAAGCAAAGTGGTGTCCACGGTGCCTGAGCGTAGATGTAAACGGTCTGGGAAGCATTCAGTACAGCGCCCGGTTGAAGCTGGGTTCCGGTGCCGTTCGGTCCGGTGTAATATTTTCCAACTGTTAGTGCGGGAAGCGTGTAATTTTCACAGGTCGTTACATCGGCAAGTTCATCTACATTGAAAATGGTGATATTCAGCGGTTGCTCTGCAAAACAGTTCGGCGTAGTGCCTGTTTCTGAATAGATGTAAAGCGTAGTGCTGGCTGTAATCTCGGTTCCTGCGGTCAAAGCAGTACCCGTTGCGCCCGAAGCCGTGTAGTAAAACTGACCGGCAGGCAGGGCAGGAAGTACGTAGCTATGGCAAGCGCGAACCGGCGCAGGTGCAGCAATTACGGGTGTTGCGTTGATGGTAATGCTAAATGGATTCTCATCGCTGCAGTTGATGCGCTCGCCCGACTCGGTGTAGATGTACAGCGTAGTCGACGTCGTGATGATATCACCGGCGTTTTTCATGGTTTGACCTGCAACGGAAGGTCCGCCCGGCAATGTGTAATAATTTCCAATGGTCAGTGCAGGCAACACATAGCTGTCGCATGCCGTAACTGGTGCCGGTGCATCTGCTTCAACAGAGAATATGAAAAGTTCAAAGCTGTTTTCAGAAGTACAGGCCGGTGTAGAATTGCTTTGCGCAAAAATGTAGACAGTTTGTGATTGTGTGAGCACAGTTCCTGCCGGCAGCAAGGTGCCTGTTCCGTTCGGACCGGTGTAGTAATTTCCGTGTGTCAATTGCGTAAGCGTGTAGGCATTACACACATCAATATCGGAACGCGAATCGATTTGCGGCAGCGGTAAAACGGTAACGGTGAAGCTCGACTCATTGCTGCACACAGCAGAAGCGGCTTTAAAAATGTAAATGGTTTTCGTCTCCGAAATCACATCGCCCGGTTGCAATACGTCTCCTGTTCCGTTCGGACCGGTATAATACGTTCCGCTGGTAAGTTCTGGCAATATGAAGCTATCGCACACCGATACATTTGGTAGGGAATCAATCAGCGGTTGAGCAATGCTCACCGTAAAGGCAATGTCTCCTGAGCAACTTCCGGCAGAAGCGGGAATGTTCAGGTATAAGGAAGTGGTCTGGTTAATTACCGTTCCGGCAGGAATCAAGGTTCCCGTAGCGTTCGGTCCGGTGTAGTAATTTCCGATTGAAACCGCAGGCAACGTATAGGGTTCGCACTGATTGATGTCAGACGGTGTCGAAATGCCAATGATGACGTTAAAGGAATCCGCATCAGCACAAACAGGCGTGGCATTGGTGTTGGCCACATACACATATACCGTGGTGGTGCTGGTAATCGTTGTTCCGGCAGGAATTTCCTGACCCTGCCCCAGTGGCTCGGTATAATACTTTCCTACGGCAAGCGCGGGCAGCGTATACGACACACAGTCGAACACATTCTCAAATTCGGGCAATGTCGGCACGGGAAGAATATTGATGGTAAAGTCAGTATCGATCGCGCAGAAAGGCTCCTCGGTAGTTTGGTAATAATAATATACGGTTTGCGATTCTGTAATTGTAGTCCCAAACGGGATTACACTTCCCTGACCGCCTGGCTGCGTGTAGTATTTCCCAAGCTGAAGTGCAGGCAATGTGTGGAAACCGCAGTACGTTCCGTCGTTGGGCGACAACTGATTCGGATCAATTACGGTAACTTTAAAATCGGTAGTGGCAGAACATCCGGTAACTGGGTCTTCACTGTAAATATAGATGGTACTGGTTTCTTCAATGACAGAACCAAACGGAAGGTTAACTCCGGTACCGTTTGCTCCTGAATAATAGCTACCGTGTTCGATAACGGGAAGCACAAAGTTGTCACATACTATCACATCGTCAAGATTTTCCACCTCCGGACGCGGATCAATTGAAGTAGTAAAGCTTGTCACATCAAAGCAGGAAGCGTCCGTCGCATTTTGCAAACGCGCATAGATAGTTTGTCCGCCGGATAAAAAGTGCTGTGGATTCGGAATTGCATTAATGCCGCCGACAGCATCAGGCTGCGTCAGGTGGAAGGTCACCAAATGAGACGCAGCCGGCTGTCCGTTCAGGATTTGGGGAATCAGAACGTTGAAATTAAAAAAGCTGTTCAGCAAAGTGGCCGAGCGGGCGCACTTGGCCATGTTATCAGGTTGTCCGGCTACCACACCATTGGTAACGATAAGCTGGAACGATTTTACAGTAAAACAACCATTCGCAGGATTTACAGCGCGAACGTAAATGGTTTCACCGCCTGTACTCGCATAATTCAAAGCCAAAGCGTTAGTACCTGCCTGCGCGTCCGCTTGCGTAGCATGGTAGGTAATCGCCGGTGCAGGCGTCAAAGTTCCGGTTACAACGGGTGTGTTGAGCGCCAGATTAAACCACAGGGATCCTGTTCCGCAGCGATACAAATTTTGCGGATTCGGAATGGCGTAGGTCGGATAGAATTCCACCGTAATGTAATCCGTCACCGGAGCGCAGTTGCCCACAAGTTTAGAATAGGTAATTCCGTACGTGCCCGGTTGTGTGATGGTAAGAGACGGGCCCGTAGCGCCTGCCACAGCAACGCCATTGCGCGTCCACGACATGGTATATTCCGCAGGGTTCAGTCCGGTGTTCAGTTCATACGATTGACCTTCACAAATCGCAGTACCATTCTGAACCGTCAGGTCCAGACCCAAAACGTCCTGCCCGATATTAAAACTGTTCGAGGATATAAAAATCGCAGAATCAGACTCCAGATCCGAACGGTCTGCAATCACCAGCTTGATGTGGTAAGGTGTGTTCGGTACAAGCTGTGATGAAGCATTCATCAATACAGTCTGCCCGTTGAAGTTGGTCGCCGAAGCGGCCGCTGCCGATCCGCCGTTATATGTGCCGAAGTACTGCGCGTTCGCAGACGGACAAGATGAATTGTAAAGATAATCGCGAATAGTTACCACCGAAATAGGCACGTTCGTCGTCGGAACAACCGCCAGGTTTACGGTTTCGCCTGTGGCCATATTGGTAAGCAAAAAGGCAAACGCATCGGAGAACTGGCACTGAAAATTGCCGTATTCCTCAGAAGCAAATACAAAGTCAAAGTTGAAATGCGCCGAAATTGGCGTAAAATCAAACTCCAATACTGTAGCATTTACCGATTGCATGCTGATTCCCGCCGCCGCCAATGTCGCTTCAAGATCTTCATCACCAAGCCAGGCAGCGCTCCCGTCGTTAAGCATCGCCGCGTTGGGTCCTGCTGCATTAAGCGCATTACCGGTGCTTAAAACCACACCGCCCTGCATCGGGAAAGCCGGATTGGTATTCGTAAAATAACCGATACCGTTCGCCGATCCAAAATTAGATCCGGTACGCCACGTGATATTCGTCGCCGAAACGCAGGTGGAATTAATCAAAACATCGTTAACTAATTGGGGGACTGAGTGGCTCGAAGTACTTACCGCGATCGGCTGCGAAAATCCGATCGAGGTGGCAAGTAGAAAAAGTGCCGCGTAAAACTTATTCATTGTGTGGTAGATTTGACAGGGCAAAGATGTGCGTAATCGTCGGTGAAAAGCAAAAAAAGTCGATGAAATGCAGAAAATAATTTTAATTTACGCTAAAATTCTTACAAAACGAAAATCCTTTATTCGTAACCGTAAGAATTAACTGTACTTCAACGCGTTAGAACTTTTCGGAAGATGTGACAGGCATCACTTTTTACACGCGTAACTGCTAGTTTTTCTTACAAAATTTTATGGGCGTCATTTCCGGTCTTCCGCTCTAGGGTGCAGGCGGGAGAAAAGGCCGCAATTTTTGCCGGGGCGCGCTGGCTTCCGCCGGTCGCCGCGCGCCCCGGGTGCTTTCCCTTTTTCCCACCAGCACCCTGCCGCTGCACCCCGGGCGCCACTTTATCCGGGTTCGGTGCCCCCGTCGTAGGCAATATGCCCCGCAGATTGTATCTTTGCCGCGAAAATTTCCATTATGACTACTTCCGAGTTACTCACCGCGCACATAACTGAAGCGGTCCGCCAGGCCTACGGGATTGACATCCAGAACTTCGAGTTCCAACCAACGCGCCGCGATTTCGATGGCGACGTTACCGTAGTGCTTTTCCCGCTGGTGAAACTGTTACGGGGCAATCCGGCAGAAATTGGTAAAACCATCGGCGAGGCACTGGTTAATTCCGTGACGGAGGTCGCGCGGTACAATGTCGTATCGGGATTTCTCAACCTGGTCTTGTCCGATCAGTTTTACATCCGTCAGTTCAATACGGCACGGGTGCAGAATGGCTATGGCAGAGCTAAGGTGGCACCGGACAGCAAATCGGTGATGGTGGAGTTTTCATCACCAAATACCAATAAACCGTTGCACTTAGGACATATTCGCAACATTTTGCTGGGCGATTCGGTGGCATCCATCCTCGAGGCTGCAGGCCGAAAAGTATACCGGACACAAATCATCAACGACCGCGGAATTCACATCTGCAAATCGATGGTCGCGTGGAAAAGATTCGGCAACGGCGAAACGCCGGAGTCAGGCGCGCTTAAAGGCGATAAACTCGTTGGTAAATATTACGTCGCTTTCGATAAAGCGTACAAAGATGAAATTGAGCAGCTGAAAGCTTCCGGAATGCCTGAAGATGAGGCGAAAAAATCAGCGCCGATCCTGTTGAAGGCACAGGAAATGCTCCGTCAGTGGGAAGCCGGAAATCCGGAAGTGCTTTCACTCTGGCATCAAATGAACCAGTGGGTATACGATGGCTTTAATGCGACCTACCGTGCGCTGGGTGTGACCTTCGACAAAAATTATTACGAAAGTCAGACCTACCTTTTGGGGAAATCAGTGGTTGAAGAAGGTTTGCAGAAAGGCGTTTTTGAGCAGGATCCGGACGGTTCGGTTTGGATCGATTTAACGCCGGACGGACTCGACCGTAAAATTGTGTTGCGTTCAGATGGCACCGCCGTATACATCACTCAGGATATCGGCACCGCCATTCAGCGTGTAACGGATTATCCCGATGTAGGTGAAATGGTATACACAGTCGGGAACGAGCAGGACTATCATTTTAAGGTGCTGTTCCTGATGATGAAAAAGCTGGGTTATGCCTGGGCAGAAAAATTGTTTCACCTGTCCTACGGCATGGTGGACTTGCCTTCCGGAAAGATGAAAAGCCGCGAAGGTACTGTAGTCGACGCGGACGATCTTTTGCAAGAAATGACAGCCACAGCCAGAAATATCAGCGAATCGCTCGGGAAACTCGACGGTTACTCTGATGAAGATAAAGCCCGCCTGCATAACATTATCGGATTGGCCGCGCTGAAATACTACATTCTTAAAGTCGACCCGAAGAAGCGTATCTTATTTAATCCGGAAGAATCCGTAGATTTTGCCGGTAATACCGGTCCGTTCATTCAGTACACCTACGCGCGAATTCAGTCGCTTTTGCGAAAAGCAGGTACTGTCGACGCATCTGACCAACTGCCCGAAACCCTGCACGATAAAGAAAAGCAACTCCTGAAAATCACCGCAGATTATCCGAATATTATTCAAATTGCAGCCGCACAGTACAGTCCGGCCGTGGTGGCGAACTACGTGTACGAACTGGTAAAAGAATACAATTCATTTTATCAGTCTGTACCGGTTCTGGCTGAAGAGAATGCCAACGTTCGCACGTTCCGTATTCAGTTGTCGGATCACGTCGGAAAAATTATCGCCTCTGCCTTTAAGTTATTGGGAATCGGCGTTCCCGAGCGCATGTAATCAAAACAAAATCCGCACATTCACATTCGGTGTGCGTTTAAGCGAATAGGTATCAAGCTGGAGCGCGCTGGCCTGATTCAGAAGGTATGCGCGGTCGATAATGTTTCTTGTGTTGAAGATGTTCAGCACGGAAAGCCCGATTTCAAGTCTGAAATCACGCATTGCCCACATTTTTGCGGCCGACAAATTCGTTTGCCAGTATACCGGAAGCCTGCTCGTATTCGGTCCTCCGAAAAAGGGCGTAGCATCGGTGCCAAAAAAGATCGGCGAATACGGTCTTCCGCTGTGAAACCGATTCCCCAGCGCCAGTTTCACGCCGCGCCATTCGTATATCAGCGCAGAATTCAGCGTATGCCGCAATTCAAAATTGTTGGTAAAATTGCCGGGAACCAAATCGTCAAATTCGTAATCGCTGTTGTTAAACGTGTAGCTCACCCAGGCATAGACGCGGTTGATTTGTTTCTGGGCAAATAATTCCACTCCGGTAACGGTAGAGATGCCGGAGGCGTTCCCGTCAATCAGGTCGTCCTGAAATCCCTGAGCTCTCGTTGTAATTCCATCGATCCGACGTACGAAACTCTCGCCACTGAGCAGCCAGCCGTTCTTGCGGTAGGTGACGCCTGCAGAAAATTGCGCACTCTGCTGTAGCGGCACGTTGTCGTTATTGGCAATAATCCACCGGCGTTTTTCAATGCCGAGAAAATCCTGCTGCCTGTCGATTACCTGAGCCAGCGTCTGGCTTTTCATTTCGCCTAAAATTTCCAACTGCCATGATTCTGACAGGCGGTAATTCAACTGCACGCGCGGTTCTGCTAAAATGGTAGAAAGCTTGTCAAAGTAATTGATACGAACACCGCCGCGCACGAACAATTGCCTCAGCGGACTGTGGTAAGTTACTTCGCCGATCAATGAATGACTTTGCAGCATCTCGGTTACCGTGCGTCGAAAAGCCGGGCTAGTAATCTGATCAAAGGAGGTGACACCGGTAGTGCGAAATTGATAGCCGCCTGAGAGTGATAACCATTCCGATTTCGTAAAGTCGGCGCGAAGCAGCAGCGAGAAGTCGCGCACCTCGTTCCGCTGGTTCAACTGTACGCCCGAAGTTAAAAATCCGCTTTCACCGCGAAGCCGGTAGTCGGAATATGTAGTGTGAACGGTTGTTCTTAATTGCGGTGTCCATTGCGAAACAGCATTGACAGAAGCGCCTAAATTTTGCTGACGCAGGGTGTTTTTCTGCGAAGTCGTTGTAGCCGTTTGTAGTACCTCCAATTCGTTTTGCATGGCAATTACATCCGCGCCAATGCGGTGTTTTCCGATTTGCGAACGGAAACCTGCCGTAAAATCGAAAAAGTAAAAATCTTCTGCAGTGTCGGTCGCAATTTCATTTCCTTGCCCGTCAACTACCGTATTCTGAAAGATGCGGTCGCGGTAATTTTGGTAAGCGGGAGAGGAGTAAAAGTCGGTAAAAGACCTTCGTCCGGAAACGGAAAGTACAGATTTGTCCCCCAACTTTTGCAGCGTGTGCGCTTCGCCATTCAGAGTGTTAAAACTGATCTGATTCTGCGTTGGAGTGGCCGCGTTCGGATCGGTCGAGATATCCACTAATCCAGCCACGCTTTCGCCAAAAAAGGCCGAGGTCCCGTTTTTTGAAATCGTAACCGACTGTGCAAGATGTGGATTGAAGCCGGAGATCAGGCCGAAAAAATGACCCGTTTGAAACATGCGGATGCCATTCCACAGAAACAAATTCTGATCGTGCGTGCCGCTTCGGATGTTAAGGTTGGATACCAATTCGTCAACGCTGTATATCCCCGGAATCTGCTGCATTGTCTGTAACACATCAGGTTCGGTTAGTCCGGGCAAAATACCAAAGCCGGCAGGCCGGATTTTAAAGGAGCCGCTTTTGCTTTTGGAAATTCCGGTCGCAATGATGCGCTGCGTGATTACTTCATCGAGTTGCTGACTTCTCGCGGTGACATTAAAATTCTGGCAAAACTGGATTGTGGGATCTCTCCTGAGGATTATGCCCTGATAAGTTGGATGCTGCACTTCCGCCGTTGTGCCGCCTTCAAGCCTGAAAAAACCGTCAGCATCGGTTGAAGTACTGAAATTACCGCTTGTAATCCCCGCATTTTCCACCGGGGCACCGCTTTCTGTATCGATCAGATAGCCGCAAAAAGGCCGTGGGCCGTCGGCTATCAGGTTGTAAAATCTGCCTTTGTTCAGGAATGTTAACCCGCTTTGCTGCTCGGTGTCAGCCAGAATCTGTGCCAGCGTTTTGCCCGGTTTCGCAGGCGAAATTTCAATTCCTGCTACATCTTCTTCAAGGTAATTAAAGCTGATTTTGTATTCAGCTTCGAGTCGCTCCAGGTACACTTTCAGTGTGGTACGCGGCTGCGAATAAGCAAAACCGCTTAACAATAAAAGTAGCAGGATTCCATATCTATTGACGGGCATCGGCCTCCAGTAAAACGATCTTTTTTCCTTGTGTGATGGCTTTCAGACCGTAAATGTCCGTGATAACCTGAAGTGCTTCGTTTATATTTTGTCGGGGCAATGTGCCGGTAAATTTTTTGGTGCGCTGCGCTTTTAACGTAATAGCAACACCGTATTGCCGCTCGATTTCCGCCAGCAGCAGGTTTATAGGATCATTTTCAAAATGGAGTCGGTTAAGCAACCACGATGGTTTGTATTCCGTTTTATTGGTTCTGCGCTGTATTTGTTTTCCGTCAAGCACAAGTCCTTCGCCCGGTGAGAGCGTTATGGAATGCGAACCATTACTGACGCGAACTTTTCCTTCATGACAAAAAACCCGAAGCCTGTCGTCATGCGATTTAACGGTAAAGCGTGTTCCGATAACTTCAACCTTTCCCTCCGGCGTTTCCACTGTAAATTTTCGTCCTTTGGTGACGTTAAAATAGGCTTCACCACGGAGTCTAACTTCGCGGCGTAAACTCCACAGAGCAGCATTATACTGCAAATCCGACACGGCATTTACCGCAACTTGGGTGTCGTCAGGGAGTGTGGTATTTGCCAATTCGCCATTTGCGGTAACTAATTTCGTTGTAGAATTTAATACAAAGAATGTGGCAATGCCGAGAAGCACCACCAAGGTAGCCGCCACCCGGAACCAGGTTCTGGCGAATAAGGGGAGAACACGTGGCTGACGACGCTTTTCGAGTAGCGTCAGGTACGACTTTTCTTCGTCAAAGGCTGGCGGTTGCATCCGCGAGACAGCATTGGAAATACGTACGTATGACGCAAACTCCGGCGAATTTTCCAGATCGCGAAGTTCTGCGTCTGAAAGTTCTCCGGCGAGCCATTTAGCTAAAAGTACATCGTTGCCCATCTCCTGTCGGTTTGCTGTTAAACATGTCAACTTCAAAAAACCCTACTTGAATCCTTCAATTTCGCGCCGAAGCGTTACCAATGCTCCGTGAATTCGCTTTTCTACCGCCTTTACACTAATGCCGAGCATTTCCGCAATTTCGCTGTATTTTTTCCCTTCAATACGGTTGAGTAAAAATGCCGTGCGCTGCCCTTCACTTAAATTCTGAATCGCCTTTTCCACTTTGATGCGGAATTGTTCTTCTTCTAAAATAAAGTCAGGACTTTCAGAGGTACGCCCCTGATGCGCATGGTCCTGTGCGTATTTCAGCACAACTTTTTGATGCGCCACTTTGTTGAGCGATGCGTTGTTCGCCACCGTATACAAAAATGATTTGGCTTTATCCTCCGGAACTTCGCTGCATTTTTCCCACAACTTGATAAAAGCCTCCTGCATCATGTCTGATGCCTGCTCTTCATCTCCAAATTTAAAATACAAATAATTGCGAAGCGTGCGGGACCATTTCTTAAACAGCGCCGCATAAATCCGTTCCTCGCAAACTCCGCGATTACTTTTCTCCATAGGGTGGGCGTAAAAATAAAAAAATTACATCGGGTAGGGTTTATCCACCTTGAATTGTTTAATTTTCATAAAAGTTTGCTATGCATTTCATGCGGTTTTTTATCTTACTTGGGCTCTTCGGAATATTGGCATGCCAGGAAGAAAACACCATCGAAAGTCCGGAATCGGGTGCTTTTACCGTGGGATCGCCCTTGGGTGTCGCAATTGTGCAGACCGCGCAGGCCGATACTTCGGGCGATAATATTATCGACAGCACGTCGTGTTACCGAATCGAATTTCCTTATCTGATTACTGTAAACGGCCAGCCGGTTAACGTGAATTCTGTTGACTCCTATCAAACTGTTGCAGCGATTTTGTCATCCACATCAATGGATGATGATACCATAACATTTAATTTTCCGATTACCCTAAAGTTCCGCGATCATTCTACGCAAACCGTAAGCTCTTCTGCAGAATTAGCAGGCGTCAACAATGTGTGCGGCCCCGAAGCGCTTAGTTTTAACTGCATCGGTTTCGTCTTTCCGATATCATTCACCGTATACGATACTGCAGCGCAAACTCCGGATGCCGTTACGGTGTCCGATGAGGAATCCTTGTATGAGTATGTTACCGGTCTCAGCCCGGAGACATTACTGTCTTTTGTTTTTCCGGTATCGTTGCTTTCTTATGACGGAGAGTTAATTACAGTAGACAATCACAGCGCAATGCTTTCGGTTTTGAACGGCTTTTCAGGAGACTGTTCTGAAGATCCGGCGCAGCAGGCGTTGGGTGATATACTAACGGATGGTGCCTGGGGCGTATCGTATTTCTATGACGGAAGTAATCAAACGCTGCAATACAGTAGCTATTCGTTTTCATTTAACGATTCGGGTCAGATTCTGGTGCAGACATTAGGCGGTCTCATTTACGGGACGTGGTCACTGTACGAAGAAAATGGCGAGCTGATGCTCTCGCTTGATTTTCAGGATGGCACTTTGTCCGCTTTAGAAGACGAGTGGCGCGTTGAGGCATTTTTGCCGGACGAATTTCGTTTACGCCAACAGGGCGGAGGCAGTGATCCGGATCAGTTACATTTTGTTAAATTTTAAATTATATAGAGATGAAAAAGGTGATGGTTTATTTGATGATTGGCGGCATTTTCGTTTTGAATACGGCCTCCATGTGTAGTTCGGATGATGATTCGAGTTCTGCTCAAAATCCGACTGAAGTGATAAACACCGTAACCAGCGGAACGTGGCGCGTTACCAACTTCAATGAAGATGGGATAAACGAAACATCGTACTTTACCAATTACAATTTTACGTTTAACTCGTCCGGTGTACTTGTTGCAACCAACGGGACTGATACGCATACCGGGACGTGGAGTGTTACCGATGACGACAGCAATGACGACAGTCCGAGCAATAGCGGAGTTGATTTCAATATCTTTTTCAGCGCGCCCGCTAACTTTACGGAATTAAATGAAGATTGGGACATTCTTGAGCGGACGGCGACAAAAATCAGACTTCGTCATATCAGCGGAGGAGATGGTTCTACGGATCTCCTCACTTTCGAAAAAAACTAATAATTGGGTTACGCAATTGCGTAAAGCGGCTTTCGGGCCGCTTTTTTTATAGCGATTTTGGAACTTTTCCATTTCCGTTAGTTGCACCGTTCGTACCGGTTCGATCTACTGCGCTGCCTTTAATAGAATTTCCGGACGCACACGCATTTAGCAACAGCGCGCCGGTGAGTACCATCACTAATGTAGTAAGCTTTAAATTTTTCATTTTTTCTTTAAAGGTACATCTGCACAAGTGTTTCATTTTCCTTTCAAATCGTTAAAGTTTGACTCAAATTGTAGCTGTTGCGTTCCGCGTTTTCAGTTACAAATGTGTAAATTTGCGCACCAATGATAGCAGCCCATGTTTGAAAATTTAAGCGATAAACTGGATAAGGCATTTCATATTCTGAAAGGCCACGGTAAGATTACGGAAATCAACGTTGCAGAGACGCTAAAAGAAGTGCGTCGTGCCCTGCTTGATGCCGACGTTAATTACAAAATCGCGAAGGATTTTACCACCAGAGTGCGCGATAAAGCAATCGGCCAAAATGTGTTAACCACCCTACAGCCGGGGCAGTTAATGGTTAAGCTGGTTAAGGACGAGCTTGCGGAACTGATGGGCGGAGAGACCGCAGGGGTGAACTTAAGTGGCACACCGAGCGTGATCCTCATGTCCGGATTGCAGGGTTCGGGGAAAACAACATTCTCCGGGAAACTTGCTAACTTTTTAAAGTCGAAGAAAAATAAAAAGCCTTTGTTAGTCGCGTGCGACGTTTATCGTCCGGCGGCCATCAATCAGCTGCATGTAGTCGGGGAACAAATTGGCGTGGAGGTTTACAGCGAACCGGAAAATAAAAATCCAGTCGAAATTGCCAAAAATGCAGTGCGTTACGCAAAGCAAAACGGTTTCAACGTGGTCATTGTCGATACGGCCGGTCGTCTGGCAGTAGACGAGCAGATGATGAATGAAATCGCAAATGTGCACAGCGCCCTGAAGCCGCAGGAAACACTTTTTGTGGTGGATGCCATGACCGGGCAGGATGCGGTAAATACAGCAAAAGCGTTTAATGACCGACTCGATTTTGACGGTGTTATTCTGACAAAGCTTGATGGTGATACGCGCGGTGGTGCCGCCATATCGATTAAATCGGTGGTTAATAAACCCATCAAATTTATCGGTACGGGCGAGAAAATGGAGGCCATAGACGTCTTCCATCCGTCGCGTATGGCGGACCGGATTTTGGGCATGGGTGACGTGGTTTCCCTCGTGGAGCGTGCGCAGGAGCAATATGACGAAGAGGAGGCGCGCAAACTCCAGAAGAAAATTGCAAAAAATGAGTTCGGTTTCGATGATTTTCTGGCGCAGATCCAACAGGTGAAGAAAATGGGTAATATGAAGGATCTGGTTTCTATGATTCCGGGTGCTGCAAAAGCCATGAAGGATATTGAGATCGAGGACGATGCGTTCAAACCTATCGAAGCCATAATCTACTCCATGACACCGGAAGAACGCAAGAAACCGGCCATCATCGACGGGAAGCGCAAACTGCGCATTGCCAAAGGGTCGGGTACTAAAGTTGAGCAGATCAATCAACTGATGAAGCAGTTCGACCAAATGAGCAAAATGATGAAGATGATGCAGGGTCCGGGCGGCAAGAACCTCATGAAAATGATGGGGGGAATGAAAGGCATGAGATAATCCCGCGCGCGGGATTTTTTTATTTCGTAACACAACTACAACGCATGCAATTATTAGACGGAAAAAAAACGGCAGCAGACATTAAGGAAGAGATTCGTCTGGAAGTCGAACAAATGAAAGCCCTGGGCGAGAAAGTTCCGCATCTCGCTGCCATTATTGTTGGTAATGACGGCGCAAGCCTTACGTATGTCGGAAGCAAGGTAAAAGCCTGTGAGGCCGTAGGTTTTGAGTCGACCCTCATCCGGATGCCCAGCACCACGTCAGAGGCGGAGTTACTGAAGAAAATCAATAAATTAAACCTCGACGACAGTATCGACGGTTTTATCGTGCAGCTTCCACTTCCGGAACAAATCAATACGCAGAAAATAATTAATGCTATTTGTCCGACTAAAGATGTTGACGGGTTTCATCCTGAAAATTTCGGAAAAATGGCCCTCGATATGTCGACATTCATTCCCGCCACTCCGTTTGGCATTCTGGAATTGCTCGAACGCTATCAGGTAGAAACCAAAGGAAAACACACCGTAGTAATCGGTCGCAGTCATATTGTAGGAAGGCCCATGAGCATTTTAATGGGGCGCAAAGGTTTTCCCGGAAACTCAACCGTCACGCTGACGCATTCTTACACAAAAAACATTTCGCAAATCACAACCCAGGCAGATATCATTATTACGGCATTAGGTGTGCCGAATTACCTCAAGGCGGAGATGATCAAAGACGATGCGGTAGTGATCGATGTCGGAATTACGCGGGTGGAGGATAAGTCGCTACCAAAGGGCTATCGCATCACAGGTGATGTCGACTTTGAAAATGTGTGTAAAAAAGCCTCATTTATTACTCCGGTACCGGGTGGAGTCGGACCGATGACCATCGCGATGCTACTCAAAAATACGTTACTGGCACGCGAACAACGTCGTGCAGTAGCTCAAACAAGGTAACGGAGTTCTACAAACATACGACTACTTCCCGGCTCAACTACAATAATGTACGTTGCATCATTACTATGTCCGTACTTAACGAACAATTTATTTCCCGGAGTGATGTCTAACCCTGAAGGCAATGTGTGCATCGATGCGCCGTCAAGCATATGGTAAGAGTTCTTCGCCAGATACGAGGTAATCTCTGCTTCCGACATGTTCAGCGTAAAAGTGCTTTTCTTGGTATGCGTCCTTGAAGAATATTTACAATCGCAATCCCGCGTTTCAGGTACGTCAATGCCCGTATGCAATTCGATATTGTCGATGTTGGCGAAGTCGCAATCTTCCTGATGATAAGCGATGTAGGTAAACGTTAATAGTCCGCCGTAAATCAACGCACTGATCACAAGCACTAATGCAAAAATGATGGTGGTAAGCTGCCGGCGATCATAATTCATACAACGGTATTTTAAACCTTAACGTTTATTTTGTAAGAATAGTATATAAACTTAAGATTTTCGGTAACGCGGATCGGTTTTAGGTATGAATTCCACTTTTCGGCCTCCCGGCTGCGGCGATGTACGGGCTGTATTTCTATCCTTGTTGCCCGGCGAGCTTTTTGTTTTTACTTTCGGCAAGCTGGCTTCTTCGGTTTTTGATGAAGGTTCGATCAACTGCTGAAGCGATGTAATTTCAGCGGCGGTCAATAGTCGGTATTTCCCGACAGGTACATCGAGCGAAATATTAATGATTCGAATTCTTTTGAGCGTAACCACTTCGTAGCCGAGGTATTCACACATCCGTCGGATTTGTCGGTTTAGTCCTTGAGTGAGAATAATTTTAAAAGCGTATTTGCTAAGTTGGGTCACTTCGCATTTGCGTGTGACGGTATCAAGAATCGGAATTCCGTTACTCATACGTGAGATAAAACGCTCCGTAATCGGTTTATTGACGGTAACAGTGTATTCTTTTTCGTGATTATTGCGGGCGCGAAGTATTTTATTGACGATGTCGCCGTCATTCGTTAAAAAAATCAACCCCTCACTCGCTTTATCGAGGCGGCCAATCGGAAAAATCCGGATTGGATAGTTGATGTAATCTACAATATTGTCTTTTACGTCGCGGTTGGTAGTACATTCGATGCCTACCGGCTTATTGAAAGCGAGGTATACCGGCTGTTCTTTGTTTTCTCCAATGGGTTTTCCGTCGATGCAAACGCGGTCTCCTTCCATCACTTTCATGCCCATGGTTGCAGGCTGATCGTTAACCGTAACGCGCCCGGCTTCGATAAGAGCATCAGCCTCGCGTCGGGAGCAATAACCGGTTTCGCCTATGTACTTGTTCAGCCTTTTTTCCATAGCCGCAAAGTTACATCTTTTAACTGTCGGTTATCCGCCAAGAAATTCCCGAATCTGCCGGTATAGGTTTTCATCGTGCATCGAGTGGCCAAGTCCACGTGTTGTGATGCTGGACGCCAATCCCCAACCGGCAGCCAGTTTTTTGCTTTCGGCATACGCTACTACGGTATCGTCCTCATCATGGGCGATGATACCTTGAATCTGCACTTCACGTCCGAAACGGTGTCCGCTGAATTCGTCGACATCTATGCCGAAACGTTCCTTGAAATAGTGCTCCAGTTGCCGGCGCGCCCGCGATTTTAGTCCGAGAAGCCTGGCGTAATTGTCGACCAGTACCCGTAAATCCGAAGGAGCACCTAAAAGTATCATTTTTTCAACACCTGTATTTTTGTGGAGAAAGTGATGATACAAAATCGCGATGCCGCCCATCGAGTGCCCGATAAGAGCCACGGGACGATATTTTTTGATGGCAATGTCGATGGCCTCGGCATAGCGCGGCACATTAAATTCGAGTCCGTCTGATAAGCCGTGCGCCGGTGCATCGAGGGCGACGATCGTTTTGCCGGTCTGTTGCAATTCGGGAAGCATTTTTTTCCATCGCGACGCATTGCTTTCCCAGCCGTGAATAAGAAGGATTACCTGTTCATTGCCGGGCCAGATATAGCTTTCGAAGCGTCCACCGTCAGTAAACAGTAAAGTTTCGCGTTGTGCACGGCGTAAAACTTTAGGCAATTGATTTTCGAGCAATTTTCCTTTACGAGGCCTGCTGAAAAAGCGGTAGGAGAGGGCAGTAGCCTTTCCGGGGCTGATATAACTCAGGAAATTGATGTACCAGCCGATGGAGCGCGCCAGAATAATTTTTTTCATAAAAAAATCCCGGCATTGCCGGGACTTAGATTTATCCGATACTTTCGAAAAGTGTTTCCATTTTTTGACGCTCTTCATCAGCGAGTGAGGCATCGACCAGAATCCGCCCTGAATGTTCGTCAGTGATGATTTTCTTGCGTGCAGCAATTTCTACCTGCGTTTGTGGCGGAATTGTAAAGAATGATCCGGCAGACGCACCGCGCTCGATGGAAACAACGGCAAGCCCATTGCGAACACTATTGCGAATACGGTCGTACGCTGCCAAAAGCCGATCTTCGATCATGGCGCGGAATTCAGCAGATTTCTCGCTCAAAAACGCTTCCTCTTTAGCTGTTTCAGCCATGATGTCGTCAAGTTCCGCTTTTTTGTGCTTAAGGTGCGCAGACTTCTGCTCAAGTTTTTCTTTTGAGTTGCTGATCACCTCTTTTTTGTGCTCAATGGAGGCTTTCATTTCGCGGATTTGCTTCTCAGCCAACTGGATTTCCAGTTCCTGAAATTCAATTTCCTTGGCAAGTGAATTAAACTCGCGGTTGTTGCGAACTGCTTCCTGCTGTTTGGTGTAACGCTTAATAGCCTCTTTGTGATCTTCGATAGACAATTTTTTACCGCGGATGCTTTCCTCGATCACTTCCAGTTCGCTTTTTAACTTGTCTACACGAGTGCTAAGTCCTGCCACTTCGTCCTCCAGGTCTTCAACTTCAAGAGGAAGTTCGCCGCGTACGTTACGGATTTCATCAATTCTCGAATCAATCAATTGTAAATCGTATAACGCTCTTAGCTTGTCTTCAACACTTAGTTCTTTCGTATTTGCCATGTTTATAAGTACTTAACCGGATTTGTATTTGTTTCTGATAAAACGATTGCAAAATTAGCAATTTTTTCTCTTAGAAATTCAACAATATAATTTTTTGTATAGCGCTCGCTCTCGTAGTGGCCGATGTCGGCCAGCAGTATTTTTCCCTCTGCTTCGAAGTAATTGTGGTACTTCAGGTCGGATGTCAGAAAAGCGTCTGCCCCGGCGCGAATGGCGTTCCCGATGGCTGATGCTCCGGAACCGCCGAGAACTGCCACTTTCCTGACGGGTTTGCCGGTAAAGGCCGAGTGCCGGATGCCGCCGCATCGCATTTTGTCGCGGACCATCTTGAGAAAGGCGTGTTCGTCCATGGGCGCGTCAAGTTCGGCGATCATGCCAAGTCCGATGTGCTGGTGTTCGTTTTCGAGTTCGTAAACTTCATACGCCACTTCCTCGTAGAGATGCGCATCGAATAAGGCTCGCAGAAGTTGCGCCTGGTGGTGTTTTTCGAACGTCACTTCGATGCGAACCTCATGCGTGTGGGTGAGTTCGCCTTTATTGCCGATTACGGGTTCGCTGCATTCGTTTCCGCGGTACGTGCCCGTGCCTTCGGAGTTGAAGCTGCAGTGGTCGTAATTGCCGATGTTCCCGGCGCCATTCCGGAAGAGTGCTTCGCGCACCTTGTCGGCGTTTTCGGGCACCGTGTAGGTAATTAGTTTGCGGATGAACTGTTTTTTTGGAATGAGGATTTTCGGGTTTTGGAGTCCGAGGGCATCGCAGAAGATGCGGTTGACGCCCCGGATGTGGTTGTCGAGTGAGGTGTGGACAGCATAGATGGCGATGTCGTGTCGAAGGGTGAGCATGACGGCGCGCTCGACATAGGATTTCCCGGTGATTTTTTTCAGGCCGGAGAAAACAATCGGATGGAAGCACACGATGAGGTTGCAGTTCTTCGCTGCGGCTTCGGCGACCACTTCCGGCAGCGCATCATGACAGACCAGAATGCCGGTGAGGGTATTGGCTGCGTTGCCTACCAGGAGGCCAACGTTGTCGAAATCTTCAGCATAGGCCACCGGAGCCATTTGATCGAGGATGGTGGCGACGTCTTGTATGGTTAGGTTTCCCATTCGCTAAGGTGTTGTTTGATGATCCATTTTCCGTTTTGCAGTTCCATGTGCAGCACGCTGCCTTTGTTATGTTCGATGGTCCGGTAAAAGACGAGCTTTACGAGTGCCGTTTTCCCATCTGGAAAGAAAACCGGTTTGCTGACGATCATGAGTCGATGGGTGTTGAGTCCGGAATTCTTTTGTTTGTCCTGATAGCTTTCCAGGCTTAGGCATTCGTTGACTTTCATGCGAAGGCGTTCGTCGGCGTTTAGAATCTTGTTGAGCGGGGCCGACCAGGAGGCGGGCGCCGTATTTGTTTTCACTTGTTGTTTCAGGCGCGACGCAATGTCTTTGGGTAGCTTTAAGAGATTGATGGTCTCGAAGAGTTCTTCATTGTTGTTTGGGGCGTTGCAGTACACAAAAAGGTGTTGTGTAGCGCGGCCTTTCACGACAGGTCGTTCGTTTTTATAATAATGCCTGACTATGGACTCCAGGATATCGGTTGACGCATCGTTTTGAGCAACCAATGGCGCGGTGCAAAACAGCAGCAATAACGGCCACAGTGATTTCATATCTGCAATTTTGGTAAAGATAAAAAATCGTTACTTTGCTGGGCTGCGGCCGATGCAATTTTGCGGGCTGCCGACTGGAATGGGAACACTTCGAAAATTGTTGTGGCCGTTTGGGCTGTTGTACGGGATCATTATTGCGATTCGGAATTGGCTTTATGACGTGGGCTTGCTTAAGTCGGTTGCGTATGATCTTCCGGTTATTGCGGTGGGAAATCTCAGTGTCGGCGGAACGGGCAAGACCCCGATGGTGGAATATCTGATTCGGTTATTGCAGTCGCATTATCGTGTGGCCGTGCTCAGTAGGGGCTACCGCCGGAAGTCGACCGGATTCGTATTAGCCGATGATGGGGCGACGGTTGATTCGATCGGCGACGAGCCCTTTCAGATTCACAAAAAGTTTCCGGAAATTTTGGTTGCGGTAGATGCAGATCGCAGACGTGGCATCGAGACGTTGTTAAAAGAATCAAAGCCCGATGTAATTTTGCTCGACGACGCCTTTCAACACCGCAGGGTAAAGGCGGGTTTTTACGTACTGCTGACTTCGTTTGATAACCTCTACTGTGATGATATGATGCTCCCGGCAGGTAATCTGCGCGAGTGGGCGTCGGGGGCTTCGAGAGCGGATGTCATTGTGGTAACTAAGTGTCCACCGGATCTGTCGGATTCGGCCAAGGACGCCATCACCCACAAGCTTCGCCCAAAGGCCCGGCAAAAGGTATTTTTCTCGTCAATAGCATACGCCGACCACGTGACCGATTACCGCGCGCAGATCCCGGTGGAGAAGGTGCGCAGCACGAAAAAGACGCTCGTCGCCGGAATTGCAAAACCCCAACCGTTTTTCGACTATTTGAAGCGCGACGGCGACGCGATATTGGAGTTCCCGGACCACCACGATTTTTCGGAGCGGGATCTAACGGCCATCGCTGCAGCGGGTGTTGATAATATGATTGTCACGACGGAAAAAGATTTTGTACGTTTGACCGGCCGGATCCGCGCGCCTTTATGGTGTTTGCCCATCCAGTCGCAGATTTCGCGTGAAGAGTTGTTTCAATTTCGCATTCACCGAATATGTGGGAACAAGTAATTTTCCCAAGAATCACACAAATAGCCGAAACGCACTTACAAAGCCAACAGGGTATTTACATTTAGGCTGGCTAATGACTTATCGATGGAAAGAAGCGGGATGTTTGGGCTTTTAAGTTTTTAAAAGCTACTGATTAATTTTGTCAATACTTCCGATTTTTTTCTCCGCGCCACTTCGAATGTTTCGCCATTTGTCATTTGGATGATAAAGGGATTTCCTTTATGATAATTTTCAACAAAGGAGGCATTAATCATATGTGATTTACTAATACGAATGAAGCTTGATTTTTCTCCAAAGTAGTCTTCAAATTCTTTTAAATTTTTTGGAGTCGTAAGCGTTTCCCCGGATTGTAGTGTTAGATGGCAATACCTGCCATCTCCTTGAATTATTTGAACTTCCGAACTCTTGATTATTTTAACTTTTTCGCCACTGTGAACCGTTATCTTTTTATCCGAGGCATTAGCGTCCAGACACTGAATCAGATTGATTACTTGAAGATTTTGAGTAATTTTTGAAGCCCTGTTATTAATTACTTTTTGGACAGCTATACCTAGTTCTTTTAAGTCAACGGGTTTTAATAAATAATCTAAGGCATTAAATTTTATAGCAGTGATGGCGTAATGGTTGTAACTGGTGACAAAAATGACGTCAAAAGGAATACTATCAAATTTTTTGAGCAGATTAAAACCATTTGCTTTGGGCATTTGAATGTCTAGGAAAACCAAATCTGGTTTTAGTTTTAGACACAATTGGTAGGCTTCTTCCACATCAGCTGCTTCTCCTGCGATGTCAATGACAGGGTGCTTGATTTCGAGTAATTTCAACAGTACTTCTCTGCTGTTTTTTTCATCGTCAACCAATAGGGTTTTTATGGTTTGGTTGTAGCTCATTCTGCTAATGGTAAATATAATGTTACTTTAGTGCCGCAAACTTCCTTGGCATCGTTAACCACATCCCGGATTTCTACGTTTACCCCGTTAGTTTTCCGGATGTTTTTAATTATATCCAAACGTTCTTGGGTGAGTTGCAGGCCTACCGAGTGATGTATGGTATTGGTTTTAAAGGCATTGGCTCTTGCCCTTCCAACGCCATTGTCTTCGACTACTATTTTTAACAGGTTATTTTCTAGTGAAACAGTGATGTTTAGTTGTCCGTTTCTTTCTTTTCCAAGGTTCATCAGACCGTGCCAAATGGCATTTTCCACATAGGGTTGGATTAGTAGCGATGGGATTTCAATTTCATATGGATTGACAGCAGGATCAATTGTGAGTTGGTAGTTAAAGGCGTGATCAAATCGCAATTGTTCCAGGTCAATGTAAAGGGCTAACATATCCAATTCATCTTGTAGTGTCAGTTCTTTATTTCTGGAATTGTTTAATACCAATCTTACAAGTTGACTGAATTTAGTAAGGTAAGTATAGGCTTCCTCGGTTTTTTTATTTAGAATAAAATTCTGAATTCCATTAATGGCATTAAAGATAAAATGTGGATTCATCTGCGCTTGTAATGCTCTCAATTGTGATTCTGATATGAGTTTGTTGATTCGTGTTTTTTCTGCTTCTTTTTTTTGAATCGAACGAATTACTTTTTGTATCACCAAAAAAATCAGGCCGAGCAATAGTGTCAATAACAATATAATGAACCAAGCAGTTTTCCAAAAAGGAGGATGAATAATAATGTTTAGATGAATTGGTTTGATACTTTTTATCCCATCGTTATTAATGGCATAGACTATCAGTTCATAATTATCCGGAGCCAAATTCTCAAAACTTAATGTATTGGTATTGCTTCTTCTGAAATCGGTATCCTGACCGACTAATTTATATTCTAAGCATTCCTGGTTTCCCGATTTGTAATGCAGTCGATTAAAGGTAATCACGAGGTTTTTTTGCCAATACTCTAATTCGATTTGCGGTTTGGTAATATCATAAACAGCATTATTAACTTTAAAATGAGCAAGCTGGAGAAGTGGTGGTATTCGGTTTTCCAGTTCGGTTTTAATAGGAAACTGACACAAACCATCGGGAGAGGACAAGAAGATTTTGTCTTGGTAAATAGTTAAATGTGTGATGTCGTTGGACAGGATTCCGTTTGCTTTTTTATATAGCCGTGCTTTGTTTTTTTGGTATTTGATTAAGCCATTGTTACTCGCTATCCAAATATCGCCTTGGTCATCTTCGGTCAAATCATTCATTACAAGGCTTGCATTTTTGATAGGAATTGAAACCGCTTTGTCGTTAATCAATTGATTAAGTCCTTGTCCTCTGGTAGTAAAATAAATAGCGCCTTTTTTATTTACCAGAATTTTTGATACGGCCGTGTTAATGTCTTCTATTTTTTTTTGTGTATTGGATAGAGGTCTGATTTTGTATAATCCATCTTTGCATCCTACAAATATTAAATCGTCATTCATCACTTTAAAACACCTTCCTTTTGACCGTAACGACTGCGGTAGTGCCTCGATTTTTTTTCCATCATATTTGTAAATGCCGCCAGCCCCCAATATGTACAAATAGTTACCAAATAAGTCTAATTGATATCCGGTTAAGTTTCCTTGATGTTTGGGTACTTTAATGTTTTTTTCTACTTGATATCGGTGGTTTAAAATGCCGAAGTATGCTTTTGTAGCGATGTGTTTTTTATTATTGAATATCTGTATATCCGTAATATCTGCATTTCCGGTAGTTAACAATTTAGTACTGTAGAATTGCCCGTATTCCAATCTAAACAGATGATCAATTTCTGTCGACAGGAATAATTGATTATCAAGAGTTTTTAATAGAGTAGTTTTTTTATTAAATCCGCTCGTATCAGGATAATATAAAACTGAGCTGTTTCCGGCATAAAAAACGCCTTTTTCAGTGGTAGTACACCATGTGCTGCCTTCTTGATCCACCAAAATTGAACTAACGGTTAATCCGTTTAAACCGTGATAAAAGTTATCTAAATTTCTATGGTTGGGATAATAAAAGAAACCGTTGGAGCTGGTTCCTACCCATAGACCCTCTCGTGCATCCACGTAAAGTGATGCAATCACACTGGAAAAGGGTAGGACTCTCAAGTTTAAATTTTGATCAATTAAAATGAGGTTGTTATGTACTGAAACAAATGTATATCCTCTGTTATTTATAATTCTGGATCGCCAATCTAAACTGTTGTTGTTGAGTAATTTAATCGTGATCTTTTTTGTTGCTCGTTTTCCGACTACAGCGATATCCAATTCATTTTTTCCCTTCTGTAGTTGGTACGTGCGCTTAAAATTGTTTTTGACAAAATAGCTTTGGTCGCTTGTTTTATCGATAACCAGATATGCATCGGAGTGGTAATTGTTTCTGATTGAGAGGTTCGTTATTCTCTTTGTTTTAGCTTCTACCAATAGAGTTCGTAGTTGTGTATTGATAATTTGATTTCCTTCGCTGTCTTTATGGAGAAGATAACTAGTATCAAAGGGATATCCATTTGAACTTGAAGCCAATTGTTTTTGTAATATTTTTGTCAATTCATCTTCCCGGATTGTATCATTCTTTAAGCGCAAAATCCGATTGTTAGCGGTAAGTAGCATTAATTCTCTCGATTTTGTTTCTTCAATAAAATAAACGCCATTTCAGGTAGCCCGTTTTTTTTATCAAAGATTTTGCTGTTGTCTTTACTGTATTTGACCAGACCATTTTCGGTGGCTATCCAGATATAGCCATTCATGTCTTGCATTATATTATAGTATTCCTGGGAAGGTAAATTGAGGGAGCTGTTGATGTTGGTAAATAATATTTCCTGTCCGGAAAGCGACGAAAACCATCCGGAAAAAAACCATAAGAGTATGGTGTGAAAAAGTTTGATATGCTTTGATTTATTTTCGAAAGTAGCAGTTTTATGCTATTGATGCGATAGAAACTTGTGCTATTTATGTTTTTAACGGTTGCGGACGATAACCGATACTTTTTAGCTTAGCTTTTTGATTTTCAAGATTAAATACTTCAAGCGATTCCTAGAAGTCGACTGCTTTTGTCTTATTTTTTAAAATTATGATCATGAAAAAAACTACAGTTTCCTATGCTTGTTATTTTTTATTGCTTCAGTTGTTCCTGATTATTCCCGGTTACGGTCAGTGTACAACTGGGGAACCGGTATCGTCTGTTGCCTTTACTCCAAGCTACAGCGGTGATGCAGAGACCATTGATATATTTTCAGCTTCAAATGGGAAATACCATAAGTTGAATGTGTTGGCTAATCGTTTCTATACCTTTTATGCATACAAAACCAATAATGTGGAACAAGGTTATCAGGATTATATTACTATTACAGATGATCAGGGCTTTTATTTGGCTGCCGGACAATCACCTTTGGTTTTTAAGAACTTTAATTATTCGGGTGAAGCGCGAGTTTATTATCACACAACTGAAGCTTGTGAAACCGATAATATCAACAAGACAGTTTATGTAATGAGTTGGTTACAAGACCGCTTTCCGCCGGTAAACTTGACTGTTACCAATATAACCACCACAGGTGTTTCGTTTAGCTGGGAATGGAATTGGATCGGTACGTCGCCCCCTAATTATCAATACCATATTATAGAAGCGCCGGGAAGTTTTGGTTTACCCGTTCCGCCAACTAACACTTCTGATGCCGCCTTTACCGGGTTTTCCGCTACTAATTCGGCTACAGTTAATAATTTAAACCCGAATAAGCGTTACCATTATTGGGTTCGCTCAAACTACAATGGACAATATAGTGTTTGGATGGAAGGAGGCGAGTTTGTAACTTCCAGTGTAGTTTGTAATCAACCTACAAATTTAACCGTCAGTAACATTACATCCAACTCTGCTTTCTTTAGCTGGAACGCCCCAAATCCCGCACCTTCAAACGGTTATGAGTTCGCTTATAATCTAACTGGATTAGAACCTAATGCGTCACAAACTTCCTATCCTTTAAACACCAGTACGCTCATTAATAATTTATCCGCCAATACCACTTACTACTATTTTGTTAGGTCTAACTGCAATACAGTGCAATCTGCTTGGGTATTTGGTGGTTCATTTACTACTCCTCAAGGTTTTAATTGCAATAGTGCTTTGTACGGGTTGCATCCCAGCACCGCTTTTACCCCGGCTTGTAACGGAAGTGCGGAAACCATCGTCACTGATGCCAAAGCAGGACAATACTCTGCGGTAAATGTAACAGCCAACAAACAATACACGTTTGGTAGTTCAATTACTACTGATTTCATTACCATAACAAATGCTTCCGGTACTGCTTTTTATGCCTCCGGCGTGACACCCTTACAATGGACGTCGGGAACGTCGAATGAAACAGTTCGATTTTATCTTCATTCCAACTCCTCTTGCGGTACGAGCGCTTCCATACGAAGCAAAACCATCTCCTGTGCAACTGCTGCCGCTTGTGCGGCACCGACCAATTTAGTTGTTATTAATGCTGGAGTTTACCAAGCGAGTATCAGTTGGACAGCCTCTAACTCAAACCCATCTTTGTATGATGTTTATTTTTCAACGGGCAATACTTCTCCAGGCAGTGCGACGACACCTAATGGCAGTGTCGCAACGACGACGGCTACCCTCAATAATTTAACACCTTCGACAACTTATTTTTACTGGGTTCGATCGAATTGTAACGGTACCACCAGTACTTGGGTTTCGGGAGGAAGTTTTACAACTTTAGCTGTTGGCGCATGTACAACTTCACTTTATGGGTTGTATCCGGCCACTACTTTTAGTCCTTCGTGTACAGGTAGTTCCGAGTTGATTGCCGCTGATTCTTGGGCAGGGGAGTATTCAAATGTTAATATATTGCCCAATCGCACCTATATTTTATCCAGTTCTGTGGCTACTGATTATATTACCATTGCCAACGCTGGCGGTACTACAATTTTGGCGAGCGGATTATCACCATTAATTTGGAACTCGGCATCAAATACAGGTGTTTTCCGTTATTACCTTCACGCTGATGCCAATTGCGCAAATCAAAATTCCAATCGTTCCCGATTTATCAGTTGTGAAGCCACTACATCTTCCTGTGGTCAACCGTCTGCAATTAGTTTTTCCGCGGTAACATCAGGATCAGCTTTAGCGTCTTGGACAGCAGCATCCCCAGTGCCTTCCTCAGGATATGATGTTTATTTGTCTACAGTAGCTACCGAACCAACGGCGGGAGCTACACCCTCGGGTAATGTGACGGGCACTTCAGCCACGTTAAACGGACTCTCAGCGGGAACTGTTTACTATGTTTGGGTTAGAGCCAATTGTGGTTCAACACAAAGTTCTTGGGTTTCCGGAGGTAATTTTACTACGCTTACCTCTAGCGGTTGTATTACAGCTGTTTATGGATTGTACCCCTTGGGGACCTTTACTCCCTCATGTAGCGGTACAGCAGAATTAATCGTTAACGATGCTTGGGCGGGAGAATATGCCAATGTTACTATTGTTTCCAATCGTTCCTATACTTTTTCGAGCTCGGTAACAACAGATTATATTACCATCACCAATGCTGCAGGAAGCACTGTTTTAGCTCATGGTTTATCTCCTTTATCTTGGAACTCTTCAGCAAATAATGGTGTTTTCCGCTATTATTTGCATACCAACGCTTCTTGTGGAGGTCAAGAAATTAATAGATCCAGATTTATAACTTGTCAAGCGCCAGGAGTCTGTGCAGATCCTACCAATATTAACATCATTTTTGCGACGGCCAATTCTGCTTCTTTTCTATGGACGCCAGCCAATCCCGCGCCTGCAAATGGTTATCAATATTATGTTACCACTGCTTCCACGCCACCAAACACATCAACTGTTCCAACAGGCACAGTAGTAAATCAAACGACTGTAAATGTATTCGGACTGCTGCCCAATACCCTGTACTATTTTTGGTTGCGTTCCAATTGCACGCCCACCCCGGGAGCTTGGATTAGTGGTGGATTTGTAACCACTCAAGGAAATTCTACTTTTTGCAATACGGCGGTATATGGGCAGTATCCTGCCACAACCTTCAGTCCGACATGCTCGGGGACTAATGAAACGATTGTTGACAACGCCCGTGCGGGAGAATATGCTCTATTGAACATAGTTCCTAACAAGCAATACACTTTTATTAGTTCGGTGACATCGGATTATTTGACCATTACCAATAGCACCGGAACCGCCTTAATCGTTAGCGGGCTATCGCCGTTAACATGGAATTCAGGTTCAACGTCCGGAGTATTACGCTATTATTTACACGCTGACGGTGCTTGCTCGTTTGAAAATGCCAATCGCATTCGTTCTGTCAGGTGTGATACTTCACTAGACATTGACAACTCCATTCATAGCCAGTTTAAAGTGTATCCTAATCCAACCCAATCCATGGTTACTATTTCCGGCTTGCAAACCATCTTAAAAGTAGATATAGTCAATTGCTTAGGGCAACAAGTTGGCTCTCAATTGGCGATGACAGAGCAAGTTAGTGTAGATTTATCATCGTTTAGGATTGGGATTTATTATCTGAAAGTGCATACCAGAGAGGGTACACAGACTTTAAAAGTAATTCGACAATAGCATAAAAACCCGAGACGAGAGTTTCGGGTTTATTATTTAACAATTTCGAGCGTTCACTTTTGGAATGGGTTGTAATAGAACTCGATGTCAAAAACAAAGTTCCATCGGATTACTTTAAATGAGTTGGGTTAAAGCCAAATCCCTACGGCAATTTGGATTTCGAAACATTTCTTTTTGTAGGATAACCCAAGGTAACAATACCCCAGCACTTTCTTTTTAACTTACAAGAAAACATCACTTTTTACTTTAACGTTGAACCAATAATTGCTTAAATCTTCTTTACCTTTGACGGAATAGAAATCCGACCCTAATATTTCAATATTAATCTTCATGAAATTGATTATATTGTTGGCACTGTTCATTACACATCCCTCTAATCATAAAATGAAAAATCGTCGGAGTGAAGACTGACTTCCCTATTCCCATACATTAGAGATATGGTAATTTTTAATCATAGCTTTTAACTGCGTAAAACGCTTCTTACGGCTATTAACAACATTGTTCCAGAAACACTGAATCACAAATAGAATAATAATTTAACATATATTGAATATGTGGGAAAAAGTTCAGGAAACCGTAGCATTCATCAACGATAAAATCAACTTTCAACCGGAGTACGGGGTGATCCTCGGGTCGGGTCTGGGAGGGTTTACCGACGATTTGACCATCGAGCATACGCTGCCGTACTCGAAGATTCCGAACTTTCCGGTCTCGACGGTCGAAGGACATAAAGGCGCGCTTGTCTTTGGCACCATCGGCACGAAGAAGGTCGTTGCCATGCAGGGCCGTTTCCACTATTACGAAGGCTATTCCATGCAGGAAGTAACTTTTCCCGTTCGAGTTATGAAATATCTCGGCATTAAAAAGCTGATTGTTTCCAATGCGTCCGGTGGCGTTAATCCGGATTACAAAGTAGGATCGATCGTTATTATTAGGGATCACGTAAATATGATGCCGGAACACCCGCTACGGGGAAAAAACGATTCGCGGTTCGGACCAAGATTCGTTAATATGAGCGATCCGTACAGTCCGCGCATGATCCATGAGGCGAAGCGCATCGCCTACGAGTTGGAAATCGATGTGAAGGACGGTGTTTATCTGGGGCTGCAAGGCCCGACTTTCGAAACGCTTGCCGAATACCGGATGGTGACTGCCTTAGGGGCGGACTGTGTCGGGATGTCTACAGTGCCGGAAGTAATCGTGGCGCGGCACATGGAATTGGAAACTTTTGGCGTGTCGGTCATCACCGATATGGGTACGGAGGCGGCAATTGGTACCGTTTCCCATGCGGAAGTACTCGAGGCCGCAAAAAAGGCCGAGCCTAAAGTACGGCATCTGATTCGCGAAATGATCAGCCGGGGCGTGTAGTTAACTTAAATTCTGCGCCAGCACTTCGTAAAACTTATTCGGGTCGAACGGCTTTGTGATCACGTCATTCATGCCGTACGAAAGCAGCATCTCGCGGTTTTCATTCAGAGAGATGGCCGTGAGTGCTATGATCCGTGTGTGCTGGTCAAAGGTGCGAATGGTTTGCGTGGCGATTGTACCGTTGATGCCCGGAAGGTGCACATCCATAAGCACTAAATCATAATAGTTATTCTTAACTGCTTCAATGGCGTCTTCCCCATTGTCGATGATTTCCACAGCCATTTGCTTGTTCTCAAGCATCTTTTTGGTAATCATCTGGTTGATTTTATTGTCCTCGATAATCAGGACTTTTTTGTTTTTGAAAATGACGTCGTCCACCTCGGCAACTTCTATCTCCTGATAGTCGGCCGCTCCACGTCGGAACGACAGCAACACAGTAAAGGTTGAACCCCGACCGACCTCACTCTTCAAGGAAATTGTTCCGCCAAGAATTTCTACCAGTTTTTTTACAATGTTGAGTCCGAGCCCGGTGCCGCCGTACTTCCGGTTTATCTCAATCGACCCTTGCGAAAAACTTTCAAAAATGCTCTCTTGCTTATCGGCAGGAATTCCGATACCGGTATCTACGACGCTGAAAAATAAATCCACCCGTTCGTCATCCTGCGAAGTCAGCCTCGCGGTGACCATCACGGCGCCATCTTTCGTAAATTTTAGCGCATTGTTGATGAGATTGATGAAGATTTGCGACAATTTGGTGGGATCGCCGATGAGGTTGTCCGGAATGTCCGCGTCGATGTCGATGGTGTACGTATTATTGTTCGAATGCGCGAGTTCCTTCAGGGAGTTTTGAATATTCTCAAGAAGCAGTTTCAGATTAAAGTTAATTTCTTCTGCCACCACGGTTGTCGATTCGATTCGGTTGATTTCCAGAATCTCATTAATGAATGTCAGCAGGTAATTACCTGAAAACTGCAAGGATTGTAAGTACTGTAGCTGTTCTTTTTTAGGGTTTTCCTGCAAGAGCAAATGCGCAATTCCGTTGATGGCATTGAGTGGGGTTCGCAGTTCGTGGCTCACCGTCGACAAAAATTCCGCGCGGGCTTTGGATGCTTTTTCGGCTTTGTCTTTGGCTACTTGCAATTCGTGGTTCTTTTCTTTTAAAAGAAGGTTCGACTGGTTGCGGATGATGTTGTTCTTGTACAGTGATAAACTCAGAAGTGAAAGAATGGAAATCAGGGCGATGGCGAGAATAGAAACGACTTTGGAAAAACGATTGGATTCGCGTTGACGCTCCATTTCGCGTTTCATTTCGTCTTCCCGCTTCAGTCGGTCGCTTTCTTTGAAGCGGTTGTAGTCGTCTGCTCCGAGTCGCTCCATATTGACGTTCGTGATGCTGTCTTTTATGGCGATGTGTCGTTTGAGGTAGGAAAAGGCGTTTCTCGTATCGGAAAGTTCTTCGTAAACCTGGCTGATTGCCTGATATATTTTTGACTTAAGGTCGCTGTTGTCGGTTTTTTCGTTGAGTTCCAGCGCGCGTTTTAGGTAGTTCAGCGCCAGATTGTTGCGGTTTCGCTGCATCTCAATCGTTGCGATGTGGTAAAGCGCTTCGGGTTTAATTTTGTACGTATCCTGCTCGTCCGGTTTGGCGATGATGCTGCTAAAAATGCCTGCCGCCAGTTTATTTTTTCCTTTGGATTTGTAGACGATCGCTTTCTGCAGGTTGATGACTTCTATCGCGTCGGGAATCTTTACCAACTGGTACAGGGCCATCGATTTATTGAGGTATCGCTCAGCCCGCGAGTAGTCTTCTTTTTCCATAAAACTCAGCCCGAGGTTGTAATACGCAAAGGCCTGCTCTGCCGACGGCTTGAGTGTGTTGTACAGCGCGATACTTCGATTGTAATGTTCGATCGCATCGTCAAACTTTTTCAGGTCAAGGTAAAAAGAAGCTAACTGCGCAGTAGCGTTGGCTTCGGCAAGAACGAGATTATTTTGATGTGCATATCGGATGGCGCGCTGTGCAAAATCGAGCGCATTTTTGTAATCGTTTGAGGTGGCATTGAAATTTGCCATCTGCCTGTAGTAACTGATGCTGTCCGGTTTTTTCGCCTCATTCTGCTGGGCGAACGCGTTAAAAAAGACAAGTAAAATCAGTGGAAATAGCCTCATCCTCTTACGTTTGCTGAGTTGCGCGTTAAATATAGTTAAATTAGAATTACGCGATACGTAAAATAAGATCGGTAAGTCGGGCACTGTAACCGGTTTCATTGTCGTACCATCCCACCACTTTCACCATTTTGCCTAGAACTGATGTTAATTGGCTATCGAATAAGCACGAATGTCGGTTGCCCAGAATGTCCACAGAAACGACGGGATCTTCCGTATAAGCCAGAATGTTGCGATATCTTCCCTCGGATGCTGTTCTGAACGCCGCATTGATTTCGCTGATCGAAACTTCACGCCGGACGTATGCGGTGATATCGGTAAGTGAGCCATCGGGCACCGGGACGCGAATCCCACTTCCTCCGATCTTGCCTTCCAGTTCCGGAAAAACCCGGGTAAGTGCTTTTGCGGCGCCGGTGGTGGTAGGCACTATAGATTGCGAAGCCGCGCGAGCCCTGCGAAGATCGCGGTGTGGCTGGTCGTGCAGGCTTTGATCGGTGGTGTAGGAGTGCACTGTGGTGATGTACGCCTGTTCGATGCCGCAAAGCTCGTCGATGATCTGAAGCATTGGCGCTGCATTGTTGGTGGTACAACTTGCGTTGGACAGTATGTTTTCCGAACCGTCAAGGGCGTGGTCGTTGACGCCTAAAACTACCGTTTTGATCCGGTCAGTTTCTGACGGCGCGGTTAAAATTACTTTGCGTGCACCGCCTTCGATATGCGCATGTAATTCTTCAGGGGTTTTAAATCTTCCGGAGGCTTCAACAATTATTTCCGCTCCGGCCGCTTTCCAATCGACCTCTTTCGGAGTGCGGTGTTGCGTATACCGAACGGTCTGTCCGTTCACTTCAAGGCCGGTCGCGGTTGCTGCTATGGTTCCATCAAAAATCCCGTGAATGCTGTCGTATTTTAGCAGATGTGCCATGGTTGCGGCGTCGGCTACGTCGTTAACGGCAACCACGCGGATCTGAGGATGGTTGACCAGCATGCGGAACAACGTGCGCCCGATGCGACCAAAGCCATTAATGCCAACGTTGATCATGTATCAGAGGATGTGTTTCTGGGCGTGGTACGAACTGCGAACCAATGCGCCGCTTTCGACATGCCGGAATCCCATCTCCTTGCCGATTTGCTCATACTTGCTGAATTGTTCGGGGGTGATGAATTCATTTACAGGCAGGTGTTTTTTGCTGGGTTGCAGGTATTGCCCGAGGGTAACTACATCAACGTGATTATCGCGCAAATCCTGCATGGTTTGAATAACTTCTTCTTCGCGCTCGCCGAGGCCCAACATGATTCCTGATTTTGTCCGGTTGATGCCCTGTTCTTTCAGATAGCGCAGCACGCCCAGACTTCGGTCGTATTTAGCCTGAATGCGCACCTCGCGGGTTAGTCGGCGCACGGTTTCCATATTGTGTGACACCACTTCCGGATTGGCGGCTACGATGCGATCAATATGTCGCTCGATGCCCTGAAAATCGGGGATCAGGGTTTCTAACGTGGTTTGAGGGTTCATTCTGCGGATGGCGCGAATGGTTTCGTACCAGATGATCGACCCCATGTCTTTGAGGTCGTCCCGGTCGACGCTTGTGATTACCGCATGTTTGATATTCATTATCTTGATGGAGCGCGCTACTTTTTCCGGTTCATCCCAGTCGACCGTTTCCGGTCGGCCGGTTTTCACACCGCAGAATCCGCACGAACGCGTACAGATGTTACCTAAGATCATGAACGTAGCGGTTCCTTCGCCCCAACATTCGCCCATATTCGGGCAGCTTCCGGACGTACAGATGGTGTTCAGCTTGTATTTATCGACAAGGCCGCGCAATTCGGTGTATTTCTGACCGATGGGCAGCTTCACTTTTAGCCACTTGGGCTTTTGCGTGGTTGTGTTGGTATCGAGAATATTCTGCATGGCGCAAAGATAGGGCAAAATCTAATGGCCTCCTGCGATGGCGAAGCGTCTACAATTGTCAAAATTTGCTGCTAATTTTTAACAGATGTCATCCGGCACGCGGTTTATTCTACAAAATCAAGATGCTTATTATGCGTTTCTTCGATGGTGGCGGTGGCGTAAATCCCAAGTGAAAAGGCGATCAGACCTACGACGGCTGCGGAAAACGACACGGAGAAATCTGTTTTGAGATAATCGAAGAGCAGCAGCATCAGCGGGAGGAGTCCGCGCACCATATTTGGTACTGTTGTCGTGGCGGTACTGCGGATGTTGGTTCCGAATTGCTCTGCTGCAACGGTGACAAACATGGCCCAATAGCCCGTTCCGAAACCGAGCCAGATGCAGAACAGGTAGTAGTCGTTTTCGGTTTGCGCCCCACCGGCCAGCATCCAGACGACGCCAACGATGGTAAACAGCATCATGTATAAGATGGCTTTTTTGCGGGAGTGCAGCCAGTGGGAAAGAAAACCGCTGAAGAAGTCGCCTGCGGAAATGCCGACGTATGCCCACATAATGGCTTTACCCGGATCGAGGTTGGAGATGCCAAGCTCGGCGGCGAACTGGTTGGCCATGACGGCCAGAATGCCGATGCAAAACCAGGTCGGGAGTCCGATTGCGATGCATTTGGCGTATTTAACGAACCGCGTTTTTGAGGTGAAGAACGAGAGGAAGTTTCCTTTCTGCACTTGCTGATGTTGGAGTTTGCTGTACATTCCGCTTTCGAAAACTTTGATGCGCAAAACGAGCAAAAGCAGGCCGAGTGTGCCACCGATGAAATATGCGGTGGTCCAACTGTCGGCAATTTCCACGGTGATTTGAGCCACCACAGCACCGAGAAGTCCGAATCCGGCAACGATGGATGTTCCGATGGCGCGTAATTCTTTCGGAAGCGTTTCTGAAACGAGTGTGATCCCGGCGCCGAGTTCGCCGGCGAGTCCGATGCCCGCAATAAAGCGCAGCAGAGCGTACAGCATGGTTTTATCTTCGATTGGAATCACCGGGAGAAATCCGCAGGCAATATTGGCGAGTGAGTAGGTAATGATGGAGCCGAAGAGCACGGAAAGCCGGCCTTTGCGATCACCGAAGACGCCCCAGAGGATACCGCCGAGCAGCAGGCCGGTCATTTGAAAGTTCAGAATCAATGTTCCTGCGCTGTCGGCGTCGAGGTTCAGGTCTTGCAAACTGCGGACGCGCACGATACCAAAGAGCAGAAGGTCGTAGATGTCGACAAAGTAACCGAGAGCGGCGACGATTACGGGGAATCCGAGCAGGTGTTTTAGTTTTTCGCGGGAAGTCATCAGGGAGAATTTGGCCGCAATGATACGAAAATTCTTATTGGTAGCAGCAAGTGCGTGAGCGGGGTGGAGCGGCATCCCGACGCCTTTTTTGCGGCGGATACAGCGGAACACGCGACGCGCCGCGGCGGTCTGATCCGCCGTGGCGCGGCACGCCCAAAATAGTATCTTTACGGCAAAATCAAGCAACATGGAAGTACGCGATTGCAATGGCAATTTGTTGGCCGACGGGGATTCGGTAACGGTGATTAAGGATTTAAAGGTTCGGGGGTCGAGTGATGTGATCAAGCGCGGCACGATGGTGAAGAACATCCGGCTTACTGACGATCCGGCGGAAATTGATTGTCGCGTGAATAAATCTGCGATGGTGTTGCGGACAGAATTCGTGAAGAAAGCGTAATTATCCTTCGTTTTCGCTGAGCAGGGTGGCGAGGAGTTTTTTGGCGCGCAGGAGTTTGACTTTAACATTCGACAGCGGCTCGTTGAGTTGGTCTGCGATTTCCTGATACGATTGTTCCTGAAAATACCGCAGTTGGAGAACTTCCTGGTAATGCGGTTTTAGCTGTTTGATGCAGGCGAGGAGCCGGGCGAGATTTTGTTGCCGGATGAGTTGATCTTCGGCGGTAAGCGTGGTGTCGGCGATATTGCGCGTTTTGCGGTCTTCTTCTTCGGTGAGATCGAGTGCGTGTGCGGATTTTCGTTTTCGAAGCGTATCGACGTGGACATTTTTAGCGATTGCGATCAGCCAGGTGTTGAACTGAAACTGCGGATTGTAGCTGTGTATACGGTCGAATGCTTTGGAAAATGTTTCGATAACGATGTCTTCGGCGTCGGTTTCGTTGCCGGTTCGTTTGAGCATAAAATGATACACTTCGGGCCAGAATCGGTCCAGCAAAAATGTGAACGCGCTTTGGTCGCCGTTTTGTGCGTTTTCTATGTACCGGTTTATTTCCAATGCACGGGTTTGGAGAACAAGTTACTAAAGAAAACGTTGATTTGGGTTAGAACGAGCGCGATTTCGAGTAATGGGTAAAGGTACATCGTATCTTTTTCGCGGAGTTTCCCTGCGGCCATTCCGAGCGTGATCCAGGTTGCGAGGTAGCGTATGCCCAGCGTTGCCGTGACGATAATCCATTGATGCATGAAACTCAGCAGAATGGCGGGCAGAACGAGGAAAAGAAACTGACTCACGAAGAACGTTCCCAGAAGAAACTTATCGGAACTTTTATACCATGCGGCGGTGGAGGCATGTCTTCTTTTTTGTGTGAACCAATCTTTAAATGATGTTTTTGGTTCGGAATAGGTGAAACTTTCCGGAGTGTAACAGATCGTGGTGTTTTTGGCATTGGCGGCCTGGTTGACAAAGAGGTCGTCGTCGCCGGAGCGGATTTTCATGTGATCCATGAATCCGCGCACGTTGAAAAATTCTTCCCGTTTGTAGGCGAGATTTCGGCCTACGCCCATGTAGGGTTTGCCGGCGCGTGCCCAGGAGAAATACTGTACGGCGGTGAGCAGGGTTTCGAATCGGATTAGTTTATTGAGAAAGCCGGGGCGTTTTTCGTAGGCGCCGTAACCCAGAATAATGGTTTTTTGCAGTGTGAAGTGTGCGCTCATTTCGCGGATCCAGTGGGGAGAATCCGGGCGGCAATCGGCGTCGGTGAAGAGCAGGTATTCGTGTTTGGCGGCTTTGATGCCGAGGGTGAGGGCAAATTTTTTATTTCCCCAGAATGCTTCGTTGTTTTCGACTTTTACGAGTCGGATATTGGGATATTGTTTTTCGAATTGTTCGAAAAGTTCCAGCGTATTGTCTGACGAGGCGTCGTCTATGAGTACGATTTCGAATTCGGGGTATTGTTGCGTGGCGAGCAGCGGTACGAGTTTGCTTACGTTTTCTTCTTCGTTTTTAGCGCAAACGATGACGGAAACGGGGATGCGTTTTGGGTTGGCTTGTTGCGCTTTCACGAAGGCGAATCGGGAGAAAACTGCCAGATAATAACAAAGCTGAACGGCGGCAACGGCGATGAATGCGTACAACAGAAAATCTAACATGAAGCGTTGGTTTTTTTCGGCGGCAAAGGTAGGGAAATTAGCGCACAGGTGTAAGTGTCCGGTTGATGGCCATCAGATGTCTGTTGTCGGCGATGCGTGGTACGCTGCAAGCTATCAGCTATTCAGTTAAATGTGATTCGTCGTACGTCTGGCGAATAGCTTTTTTCATTTTTTAGTTTCGGCCGCGGGTTCTGCCCACAAAAGAATTTCTTGCATAAGCTCGTTCGCCCGAGGGGAGGCGTAGGTCTTTAACTGCGCGTTATTTTTTACCGCGTCGAAGTTTAAAATTGCGGGCCAGATAAAATCTTGTATATGATTTTTTAAGACATCATAGCGATGAATTGTTACAAAGGCTTTTAAGTCGACGGGAACTTTATCATCCTTACTACAGAAAATATGAATTGAATTTGGACCAAACTTGTTTTTATTTTCAAGTAAGCCATTCATAACTATTGTGGCGTATCCCGGGGGCATACTATCAAGAGATAGCAATAAAAACTGCTGAGCGTTGGATTTACCTTTTAGCGTATCAAACAATGTTCTTAAATCCTTTTGAACGTTTACATTCCTTACCGCCAACTGTTGCTTCAAATTTTCAAGTTTTTCCGAATTAAATTCAGGCTTGTAGAGGTTGTAATGCGATTTTCCCAGACGGTCTGACATCATCAGGTTTTTAATTAGTAAGCCCTCCTTCAGTGGAATGATGTATTGCGAAGTTCCCAAAGGCATAAAACCTTCTGAAATTACTTTTAAATTTAAATCAAGACATATAGCGTAATAGTTGAAATAACTGTGGTGTGTCTTTTCTTTAGCGACAGTCTGAATTTCAATTACCCACCAATAGCATTGTCGAAAGGGATCGTAAACAAGACGCTTGTACTCTAAAAATGTGTTTTGATTTAAAATTTTGTAGAGGTGTAATTCCGGATCTGCCAAACGTGAGCCCAGCAACCTCGAACTATGAGGAAACCCAAAAACGACCTCATTGTTCCTGCCATAATCGCCGTAAGGAATTAGAGTTATTTTTTTTGCAGGGTTGTAATGCGGACTGCATTGCGGGGTGTCATAATCCATTGTGACAGCCTGAACGTGCTCCTTATCAGAAAGTTTATATGCGAATTTTAAGCTTTTCTGATTTAGTGAATCGCAGTTCAAAGAGGCAAACGGAGCCATTGTGGCGATTACGGTCGAGTCTTGCGGATTAAGTTTCACCGGAAAATCCGTGTGAATAGAGTAGTCCCAGGTTTTAGATCGGGGTTTACGGGGATTTTGTATGTCAATTAGCGGTGCTGCCGTTCCCTTAAAATTGAATTTCTTTAAAATTTTGTGATTTCTGTCCACAATACAGATAGCAGAATCATGCAAATCTTGTAAGTAGGTGGTATTAATTGATAATAGAACCTGCTCGGGTGTAAGCAACTGATAATTAAACAAGTATTGTGTCTTACGCAGTTTAACATCAATACTATCGATAAATATTTTCTCAGTGTAATTATAGATATAGATAACACCTTTCTTATTGTCTAAAAAAGATAGCAAGTCTTTATTTCCATAAACATTCGACTGGACTTTAATTAACGACGAGTTGTCTAAAGTAAATCCACCTGCTGATTCCTTGAAATGTAGTGCCGTAACTCTACTCTTCACAGCGTTGCAGCTTAGAAAAAGAAGAGCTGCAACGGCATTTAAGAATAAAAAACTTTTTGAAAGCGCTGTGCTTTGCGAGGAGCATTTGAGGTTTTTTATGTTACGCAGCCGGAGGAGAATTTTCATCGCAACAAATTAATATATATTCACCGATTCTCAACACCAGATAACAGCTGTTACGTTGAGAATAACATCCTACATCTTTGCCACCTTCCCCGCTATGCAAAGATTTGGTGCATTCACCTTCTAAATTTCGTCACACCACATTGACTTCCGCTTCGATGCGGATACCATATTTCTCAAAAACGGTGTGCTGAATTTTTTGTGAGAGTGCTAAAAGTTCTGCACCGCTGGCCGCACCGTGATTTACCAGTACCAATGCCTGTCGGTCGTGTACTCCGGCGTCGCCTGCGCGGTATCCTTTAAATCCTGCCTGTTCTATTAGCCAGCCGGCCGGTACTTTTACATAGTTTTCATCGATGGGATAGTTCGGCATTTCGGGAAATTTTTTTCTTGCCTGCTCGTACACCGCAACCGGAACAATCGGGTTTTTAAAGAAACTTCCACTGTTTCCGAGTACTTTTGGGTCGGGCAGTTTGGATTGTCTTATCGCAATAACGGCATTGCTTACGTCTTTTATCGTAGGGATATCTACTCCCGCTTTTTCAAGTTCCTTTTTTATATCGCCGTACCCGATGTTGATTTTATGATGGCGCCTGGTAAGTCGGAAAGTTACAGCAACAATCACGTACTGATCTTTTTCCGCACTTTTAAAAATGCTTTCGCGATAGCCAAAACGGCACTCTTCGTTGGTGAACGTCCGGATCGCTCCGGTTTTGATGTGCACGGCATTGCAGGAAACCATGGTGTCTTTGATTTCAGCGCCGTATGCGCCAATGTTCTGAATTGGTGTGGTGCCCACATTTCCAGGAATGAGAGACATGTTTTCCAATCCTCCCAAATCATTTTCAATGGTATAAAGTACAAACTCATGCCAGTTTTCGCCTGCCATGGCTTTCACCACAGCATAATCTTCCGATGTCGTGGTGATTTCGCGGCCCCGCAGGTTAACATGCACCACCAGTGCGTCAATGTCGCGGGTCAGCAACATGTTACTTCCGCCTCCTAAGATGAAGAGCTTCTCGTTTGAGTGCTCCCGAAGTACTTGCTGCAACTCTGCAACAGTGGTTACGGATATAAAGGAACGTGCCTTGACGTCGATGCCAAAGGTGTTGTAGTTTTTAAGCGAAATGTGGTGTTGGATCTCCATCAGGAAGTCAGTGCTCGGTTTAAAAATTCTGTCAGCGGCTTCAGCGCAATTAATTGATCGCAGGTGTCGTTTACCAGCGATCGGGAAGTCAGCATTTTATCGGGGATGTTTCTCGTCGCGGTAAAATACTTCAGTTTAAGATATTCGATAGCCGGATGATCTTTGTCGAAATCTTTCGGAGCTGTTTTGAGTTGATTTTCCTCGTTGCGGTCGAGATCGCCAAAAACCGTCGCGAAAGGCTCGCCATGAAGGATTTCCTCGAGATCTTCCTGAAAGAAAGCAATTTCCTTTCGTATTTTTTTCAAATCAGCTGCATCGGGCCAATACACGCCTCCGGTAAGAAAGCTTGCACCGGGCTCAATCTGAATGTAATATCCGGCCAGATTCGTGTTTTTTTGCCCGGTCGACATCCAGATGCCCATTTGGGTTTTGTAGGGCGATTTGTCTTTCGTGAAGCGGATGTCGCGGTTGATGCGGAACATACAGTCTTTCACTTCAAGATGCCGCAGTGCGGGATCGCGTTCGGTCATGGCTGTCAGAAAGTCCTGCACCAGTTGCTGATAGTCCTCCCGAAAAGCGTCATACCGCTTTTTGTTGGCGTGAAACCACTCGCGGTTGTTGTTTTCTTTTAGGTCTTTTAAAAAATCCAGCGACGCTTTTTGTATCATTCCAATGCTTTTTTTAAATCTGCTTCTGCGATAAACCCCGTATGTTGCCACGTTTGCTTGCCGTCCTTAAAAAGCAACAGCGTCGGCAATACCTGCACTTTGAGCTGCTGTGCCAATGCTTTGTTTATATCTGCATCCACGCGAACCACTTTAATGTTGTCTGTCGAATCCTTTTCCAGAGCGGTCATGTATGGAGCCATTTTTTTACACGGTCCGCACCATTCGGCAAAAAAGCTAATGAGCACTTTTTGGTCGGATGTAACAAGCTTTTCATAATCCGCAAGAGACATTCCGCCTTTCGCCGGCGTTCCGTAGCCTTCTGCATTCCATTTCATGATGCCGCCTTCCAGATCGTAGACTTCCAGGAATCCCATCGCAGCGAGTTTTTCTGCGGCTTTTCCGCTACGTCCGCCTACCATGCAATACACGAAAACCGGTTTCGATTTGTCGAGCGATGCTGCTTTGTTTTCAAAATTTCCTCCATTGATGTCGACGTTAACAGCGCGGTCCAGGTGTTGCGACTCGAACTCCTGCGCAGTGCGCACATCGAGCAACTGAACGTCGGGCGTTCCCTGAATTTTGCGGGAGAACTCCAGTGGCGGCAATTTGCTAACCGTTGTTTCCTGTTGGCCTTTGCAGGAAGTAAATAGCAATAATCCGCAAATAAGCAAGGTAACCGCTTTCATAATTTAAAAATTTTATAAGATTGATGAATTGATTTTACGAGTGCTTCGGTACGATCGGGATGTGTGTCTGATAAAAACAATTGTCCGAAATCATCCTGGTTGACCATCTCTACAATTTTACCAACGCGGTCTTCATCGAGTTTGTCAAAAATATCGTCAAATAAGAGAATCGGCTTTTGTCCGCTGCGCTTTCGCACAAATTCGAATTGAGCGAGTTTTAAGGCGATGAGGTAGGATTTCTGCTGACCCTGACTGCCAAATTTCTTTATGGGATGTTCGTCAATTTCAAAGAGAAGATCATCCTTGTGAACACCTGCCGACGTGTATTGAAGCACTTTGTCCCGCTGCCAGTGCATGTCCATCAACTGCTCAAAAGAATGCTCATGAAGATGACTCTGATATACGAGTCTTACGCGGTCTGCACTGCCGGTAATAGCGTGGTGATAGCGTTCAAAAATGGGCAGAAATTCCTCCAAAAATTGCCGTCGGGCTTCGAAAATAGGTATGCCGTGCGATTGAAGTTGCTCGTTGTAAATTCCGAGAGTTGCCGCATCAAAAGTGCGGTTGATTGCAAAATATTTCAGCAATGCGTTTCGCTGCTGAACGACTTTGTCATAGGCGATCAGGTTTCTAAGGTAACTCTGATCGAGCTGTGAAATCACCACGTCGAGAAATTTCCGGCGGTATTCGCTGCCTTCGGTAATCAGATCGCGGTCGGACGGTGAGATGATAACCAACGGCAGAAACCCGATGTGGTCTGAAAACTTCTCGTACTCCTTCCCGTTGCGTTTTAAAATTTTCTTTTGACCTTTTTTTAAACTGCACACAATCTGTTCGGCGCGTCCGTCTTTTTCGAACCGTCCGTCAATCATAAAAAAATCTGCACCATGACGGATGTTTTGCACCGACATGGGGTTAAAATAGCTTTTGCCGTACGCCAAATGATACACAGCATCCAGCACATTGGTTTTGCCAATCCCGTTGCGTCCCACAAAGCAATTCACTTTACTGTCGAAGGTAAAGTCGGCTTCCGTGAAATTCTTATAGTTAAGTAGCGACAGCGCGTGAAGGTGCATTAAAAAAATCTCCTGATTATAAACCTGTTGAGCGTTTAAATTCTCCAACCAAACTGACGTGCAAATTATCCAAAAAATACCAATTACCGGCTTTTGAATTTCAATAAAAATTATATTTTTGCGGCTCAAATAAGAAATTGAATGGCAACATACAAAGCGAGAGGCTATAAGGCTCCAAAACCTACGGAAGAAAAAGAAGAGGTTATCGAAGACGTAAATGTTGACGAGAAAGACAGCACCACGGCCGGGGTGTTTAATACTCTTGATGAAACAGCTTCCAAAACGGAGGAGTGGGTTGCGAAAAATCAGAAAATCATTCTTACAATTCTGAGCGCCGTTGCGCTGATTACTGTGGGATACCTTTTATACGAGCGCTTCGTGGTAACGCCGCGCGAAAATGACGCTGCAGAGCAATTGTTTACCGCTCAACAGAATTTTCAAAAAGCAGTGGATGGCGATGTGAAGGCCGATTCGTTGTTCGCTTTATCACTAAATGGTTCAGAAGGGAAATTTGGCTTTTTGGCGATCGCTGATGAATATTCAGGAACGGATTCCGGAAACCTGGCGCATTACTATGCGGGTGTTGCTTTGCTGAATACCGGAAAATATGCGGAAGCGGTAGAACATTTGAGTCAGTTTAGTTCGGATGATGTATTTCTTTCCGTACTGGCGGTAGGAGCTACCGGTGATGCACTGGCGCAGCAGAATAAACTGGAAGATGCTCTTGCTAAATACATGCAGGCCGCCGAGATGAATGCTAATGAATTTACTACCCCTCGTTTTCTGATGAAAGCCGGTCAGACTGCACTGGCACTCGGTAAGAAAGACGAAGCTCTTAAGCACTTCACACAAATTAAAGAGAAGTACGAAACGTCTCAGGAAGGCGCGGCGGTGGATGCCATGATCGGACTTTCCGCGAAGTAATGGCTACGGCAAATAAAAACCTGTCGGAATACGACAAAGCTACAATCCCAAATGCGGACGCGTTCCGGTTTGGGATTGTTGTTTCAGAGTGGAATGAGCACATTACGGAGGGACTTTACCGTGGTGCCGAAGCCGCACTACTTGATTGCGGTGCCGATCCGCAGCAGATCATCCGTTGGAACGTACCCGGAAGTTTTGAGTTGGTTTATGGTGCCAAGCGCATGATGCTGCACAGTTCTTTTGATGCCATTATCGTCATTGGCTGCGTCATCAAAGGAGAAACCATGCATTTTGAATTTGTTTGCGATGGTGTTACGCAAGGCGTAAAAGATCTGAACCTGATTGGTGACGTTCCCGTTATTTTCTGTGTGCTTACCGATAATACAGAAGAGCAGTCCGTTGCCCGCAGCGGCGGCGCACACGGCAACAAAGGAACCGAAGCTGCCATTGCCGCTATTAAGATGGCCGCGCTTCGCAAAGCTTCCCTTTAATTACAGCTTAAAAACATCTTTATTTTTTTCGTATAGCTTGCAAAATCGGAGAAGTGCATTCCGGAATCTCGAGAATGTTCGTTACCTTTGGAAGTCTTATTTTCTGCTTCAATGCCTGGAATTATTCAGCTTCTTCCCGATCATGTTGCCAATCAAATCGCTGCGGGTGAGGTCGTTCAAAGACCTGCTTCCGTGGTGAAAGAACTGCTTGAAAATGCCGTAGATGCACGTGCGACAGACATTAAACTCATTGTCAAGGACGCCGGAAAAACATTGATTCAGGTAATTGACAACGGCATTGGCATGAATGTTACCGATGCGCGCCTGTGCTTTGAACGCCACGCGACATCTAAAATCAGGCATGCTGAAGATTTATTTTCATTGTATACGAAGGGATTTCGCGGGGAAGCACTGGCCTCCATCGCTGCGATTGCACACGTCGAGCTGAAAACGCGTCAGGAGTCGGACGAACTCGCCACGCATATCATCATTGAGGGCAGCCGGTTTGTGTCGCAGGATGTTGCCGTAGCGCCGCGCGGTACTGCGTTTTCTGTCAAAAACCTCTTTTTCAATATCCCCGCACGACGTAATTTTCTGAAGTCAGACATCGTGGAAATGCGTCACATTGTTGATGAATTTCAGCGGGTAGCTATGGCGCATCCGGGCATTCAGTTTTCACTTTATCACAATGCCAGCGAGATGTTTCAGCTTCCGGCTTCGAATCTGCGGCAGCGGATCGTCAATATTTTTTCGGGGAAAACCAATGAGAAGCTGGTTCCGGTTTTTGAAGAAACGGAAATCGTCACTTTGGAAGGTTTCATCACCAAACCAGAATTTGCTAAGAAAAACAGAGGCGAGCAGTTCTTTTTTGTGAATGATCGGTTTATCAAAAGCGGCTATCTGCATCACGCAGTAATGTCTGCCTATGACGGCTTGCTGAAGGAAGGGTGCCAGCCGGGTTATTTTCTTTATCTGAAAGTGCCACCGCAGACGATTGATATCAACATTCACCCTACCAAAACCGAAATCAAATTCGATGACGAGCACGCCTTATATGCTATTTTACGCGCTGCCGTCAAGCATAGTCTGGGTCAGTTTAACGTGGCTCCGGCTCTCGACTTCGACCGCGATGCCAATCTCGATACGCCGTACCACTACAAAGATCGTGAAGCTCATGTGCCCTTAATTACCGTCGATCACGATTTTAATCCCTTTTCCAATGAGATTTCCGCACGTGGCGCCTCCGGTGCCGGCCTCGGTCGCCCGTCAGCAAGTAGCTGGGAAAGCCTGTACGTGGGGTTGCAGCCGGCAGAGCACGATTTTTCGCCTGCCGTGGAAATGACCTTCGAAAAAGACGAAATTTCACCGGCCCTCTTTGACGATGCTACCGAAAAGATACCGGGAAGAACGTATCAGATTCATCGAAAATATATCGTCAGTCCGATTAAGTCCGGCATGGTGGTCATCGACCAGCAGCGGGCACACCAGCGTATCCTGTACGAAAATTTTCTGGCAGGAATGACCGTCAAACAAGCGTTGAGTCAGCAGTTGTTGTTTCCACTCCAATTGTTTTTCACTCCGGCCGAAGCAGACATTCTTCGGGAGCTTAAGCCTTCGCTCAACAATGCGGGTTTTCAATTAGAATTTTTAGCGGAGGATAAAATTACCATTTCAGGCGTTCCGGTTAATGTAACGGAAAGCGAGGTGCCGATCGTTCTCGAAGAATTGATTAACGATGTGCAAAATGAAGTGCCCGGTGCTAATTTTAGTCAGAGCGATATCATCGCCAAGTCGTTATCTCGCAGCATCGCGATAAAAACCGGTACGGCATTGCACGAGCGCGAACAGGAGAACATTGTTAACAGCTTATTTGCCTGCAAGGAATCGGATGTTTCGCCCTTTGGAAAACCTACCTTCATAACCATCAGCGTCGAAGATCTCGACAAAAAATTTTCAGTATGATGAACCTTACTCCCATGGTCAAGCAATTGCTGATCATCAATGTGATATTTTACATCGGAGCGCAAATCGTCGGTGCGGTCAGCTATGACCTGCTCGCACTTTACTATTTTGAATCGCCTGCTTTTCAACCGTGGCAGCCGCTGACGCATCTTTTCATGCACGCTGCCTTGCCCAACCTGACGCACATTCTTTTCAATATGTTTGCGCTTTTTTCTTTTGGATCGGCACTCGAACATTTTTGGGGTGGGCGGAAATTTTTGTTTTTCTACATCAGTTGCGGACTCGGAGCAGCGCTGCTTCACAGTTTCGTTAATTACCTCCAGGTACAAAGCGGTGTGGACGCTCTGTTAAATGCCGGGATGCCTCAGGCAGAGATTAATTTACTTTTACAGGAAGGAAAGTACAACACAGAGATACTCAGCGCGGTGCCGATGTCGAAACTTCAGGAGATGTTTATGGCGTACAATGTACCGGCGGTTGGCGCGTCCGGCGCAATTTATGGTTTGCTGGTTGCATTTGCCTTTATGTTTCCGAATGCCGAACTCATGCTTCTGTTCATACCGATTCCGATTAAAGCCAAGTATTTCGTATCGGTATTACTGTTGATCGACCTTTACCTCGGGCTCAAGGGAGGTTCGCTTTTCGGTAGCGGCGGAACGGGAGTAGCGCATTTTGCGCATTTGGGTGGCGCGATGCTGGGCTTTCTCATGATGTGGTATTGGCGCAAAAATTCGTTTAATGACAATCGGTGGGACTAATGAGCATTGTTGACGACATCAAACTGCAACTGCGATCGGGCGATAGTATTATTCGCCTGATATTTCTAAACATCGCACTTTTTGTGGTTCCGTACGTAACTGCTGCAATCCTTGCCCTGTTTAGGGTTAAATTCGATTTTTTATCGTACGTCAGTTTATCGTCCAATCCGGTGGATTTACTCACAAAACCTTGGTCTCTGCTCAGTTATGCCTTTTTTCATGCCGGTTTTTTTCACATCCTGTTCAACATGATCATGTTGAATTTTAGCGGGCGGCTCTTTCTGACATTTTTTACGCAGAAACACGTCGTTGGTCTTTACCTGTGCGCCAGTTTGTTTGCAGGAGTGATTTATTTGCTTTCGTACGCCTTTTTTCCGGCTCTGCAAAGTTCGCAGGTTACGATGGTAGGTGCCAGCGGCGCCGTGATGGCGATTCTCATTGCTACAGCCTCTTATGCGCCTCACATGCCCTTGCGCTTGTTTCTTATCGGGAACGTAAAATTATGGCACATCGCTGCTGTTTTACTGATCATTGATTTGGTGCAGCTACCACTCAACAATACCGGTGGACATCTTGCTCACCTCGGAGGTGCATTTTTTGGCTACCTTTTTATTGCGCAGTTGCGCCGTGGCAATGATATTGTCGGATGGATGGCGCGTGTGGTAGAAACGGTAGGTAACATTTTTCAGCGACGACAGAAAACTCCGCTGCGAACAGTGCATCGCAACCCGGTAAAACCCCAGCCCCGGCAAACTTCACGGATTGTGACCAAAGACCGCACGCAGCAGCAAATTGATGAAATTCTCGATAAGATCAGCAAATCCGGATACGACAGTCTAACCCGCGAGGAAAAAGATTTTCTCTTTAGGGCGGGTCGTCAGTAAGATGTCGACATAAGGTTTATATTTACACTCTAACGCAGCGCGATGAAGAAACTTTCGTGGTTTAATAAAGTAATGTTCGCCCTAAATATTCTTTTGGCGTTACTTACTTTCATCGCTTACGTTCTTCCGTTTTTAGCACCCAAGTGGTTTCCGTTTTTATCAGTACTCACCTTGTTTTTACCCTTGTTTCTGATCGTTAACGCACTTTTTGTGGGGTACTGGCTGGTACAGCTTAAGCGTCAGGTTTTTTTGTCGGTAGTACTGCTGCTGCTCGGAATTCCGTTCATCAATAAATTTTATAAGTTTTCATCGGCAGATTTAATCGAACAGGAAAAGGATTTTACGGTGATGAGCTACAACGTTCGTCTCTTTAACCTTTTTAAATGGATGGAGAAAGAGAATGTGCCTCAGGAAATTCAGCAGTTCATCAACGATCAAAACCCTGACATTCTTTGTATTCAGGAATATTCGGAATCGGCAGACATAGAACTGAAAGCCTACAGACACAAGTTCATCCAAACCGATGGGGATCAGATTAAAACCGGACATGCCATTTTTTCGAAGTTTCCGATTGTGGATAAGGGCGTTATTGCGTTCCCAAATTCAGACAATAATGCGGTCTTTGCTGATATCAAAAAAGGCATTGATACCATTCGCGTCTATAGCATTCACCTGCAATCCATCAAAATCACCCCGGATGTAGACCGCATAGAAGGCAGCGGCAACATCGACCAGAAAAAGTCCGAGTACATTTTCAGACGCATCAGCAAGGCATTTCGTGCACAGCAACAACAAGCGGAAATTATCAAAAACCACCGCGATTCCAGCATTTATCCCGTCCTGATTTGCGGCGATATGAACAACAGTGCATTTTCGTATGTATACCGCAACATTAAAGGCAAATTACACGATTGTTTTGAACAGGCCGGAAATGGTTTCGGACAAACCTATCACTTCAAGTATTACCCCGCACGGATCGATTACATCTTTTGCGATCCGGGAATTCAGGTAAAGGATTTTGTGCATTTCTCGGAATTCAAAAACTCCGATCACTATCCCATCATGGCGCGATTGTATTTGGAATAGGCAAGGGCTGCCGTTTCAGATAGGCCATGGCGTGCCTTCCTTCGTTAAAAATCAAATCGAGAATACTCAGATTGTTTAAAAAACCGTGGCGGTCTGCGAAGACCTGCGGATAATCCTCGAAACGCGACTCATCTTTTTTACCACGCGCCAGATTTCTGAAATCCACGGCATTTTCAGGCGTGTGAAAAAACTCTTCGGTCTTGCTATACTGTAGTTTCCATTGCATGCATTTGGCTGCAATCTCCATACTGTCAAAAGTCAGATCGGCCAGAAAAGTATATTTCTTTTCGTAAACCGGCATTATCGTATCTTCAAAAAATTCGAAGAACGGCGAAGAGCGATAGGCTGCTTCCAGCGACCGGAAATGTAATTTCTGCCAATCAAATGCCGGTTCTATCCGAACATCTCTTGTTTTCTGGTGCGCGATGCTGGAATGTTTAACCGGAATGTTCAGCATCTGAACACCGTTTGGACTATAGATGTACATCCGGTTGCGATTGGTTTGCTTTTGAAAATGATCGTCGACTTCGAAGCAGATTTCATCCGCCCCAATCATAGCGACAAAATGCGAAATCGATGGGAAGTACGTGGGATAAAGCAGGTGCGTGCGGCCCATTTACGAATTGGTTTTCTTTCGTTTCTTGAGGAAATAATCGGCAACGTAATAGGCTGCGAGCAATATCAGAAAAATTTTAAAGTAGCTGACGGGTTGTCCGTCACCGCCGACAGTCGTAAACAAACGCTCCCACCGAATTTTGTCGAATCCTCCGGCATTCGGGTCGAGACTTAGCCAGATAAACACCGGCTTTCCGACGATGTGGTCTTCGGGAACATAACCCCACGCGCGACTGTCTTCTGAATTATGGCGGTTGTCTCCCATCATCCAATAGTAATTCTGAGCGAAAGTGTATGAGGTCGCTTTTTTCCCGTCAATATAAATCGACCCATTGATAATTTTCAGATCATGGCCCTCATATTCCTGAATCACCTTTTTATAAAACGGCAAAGTTTCGGGGGTTAAGGCAACGGTGGCTCCGGCTTTTGGAATGTAAATCGGACCAAAATTGTCAAAATTCCAGTCTTTATTGCCACCAAAAGTTTGAGTCGCGCGGTTGAGTGCTTTGTCGACAGAAACTACGCCCGGAACATTTTTTAATCGCGCCGCGGCATCATCCGTTATTGCGCTAAAGAGGTACGTGTTCGGTCCAATCTCATAGGTGCGGTCTGTAATTTCGAGTTCTTTAAGCAGGTAATTTCCGTCGATGGCGGTCTTTCCGTCGAGCTTTACCACGTACGACCATTGCGGACGGGCACGTTCCGGCAGCACTAGTTTCTTATTGTTGATGTACACATAGCCGTCGCGTACCGAAAGGCTGTCGCCCGGCGTACCCACGCACCGTTTTACGTAATTTGATTTTTTATCGATCGGTTTGTCAACCCGCGGACTCTTCACAAAGAATTTCTGAACCGTATCTACAGGCCAGTTGAAAACTACAATGTCGTTTTTTTCCACCGCTTCAAATCCGGGAAAACGGAAATAGGGGAGTTGCGGCCACTTGGAGTATGAGCGAACTTTTGCCAACGGGATGGTATCGTGTACCATCGGTGCCGCAACGGTGGTCATCGGCGTGCGCGGGCCGTAATGAAATTTGCTGACGAACAGGAAGTCGCCAATCAATAAGGTTTTTTCAAGTGATGAGGTTGGAATCGTGAACGGTTGCATCACATAGGTGTGCACGAGCGTGGCGACGATGATGGCAAATAACAGTGAACTTAGCGTATCAGCCGCTTTTGACGCAGGCGTTAAGCTGCGATCCGGATAATAGCTCACCTGCTGCGTGTAGTTGATGTAATAAAGATAAAATCCGAGCGTAAACAGAACCAGGAGCGTATCTGCGGTAGAATTCTTACCGAAGCTTCGCGCCGTTTCTACCCAGACAACCGGAATCATGATCAGGTTAACAATAGGAATGAAAAGCAGTATTGTCCACCATTTCGGGCGGTTGATGATCTGCATAAGCACGATACTGTTGTACACCGGCACAGCCGCTTCCCATCGCTTTCTACCGGCAATTTCGTAAAGTCGCCACGTTCCGGCGAAGTGAACCACCTGAATAATTAAAACAAACAAAAGCCACTCGGTAATAGACATACTTTATATCTTAAAATTATAAATCGTTTAAATTCAACACGTCGCGCATAGAAAACACGCCGGAGCGTCCTTTGAGCCACTCTGCTGCGAGCACCGCACCAAGCGCAAAACCATCGCGACTGTGAGCGGTATGCTTGATTTCGATCGAATCTATAGCAGAATCATATACTACGGAATGTGTGCCCGGAACATTTTCAATGCGTTTCGCTTCAATCGGCAACTCGTCCGAACGGCCTTGTCCGAGCGACCAGCTGGAATAATCGGACTGCTCTATAATACTCTTTGCCAATGTTATGGCCGTTCCACTCGGGGCATCGAGTTTCTGCGTGTGATGAATTTCTTCGAGCGATACGCGGTATTCCGGAAAAGACCGCATCATTTTCGCAAGCTTTTCATTCAACGCAAAAAATAGATTTACCCCAAGACTAAAATTTGATCCGTAAATAAATGCCCCGTTTGTTTCCCGGCAAAGCGAGACCATGGCGTCATAATCTTCGAGCCATCCGGTTGTACCGCATACTACAGGGATCCCCGCATTCAAACACGTGGTAATATTAACCACCGCCGAGGACGGAACGCTGAATTCGATGGCTACATCGGCGCTTTCCAACTGATCATATCCGGCCGAGGAACCCTTTCGCAAAACTATCTCATGTCCGCGCTCGATGGCGATTCGCTCAATGGTTCTACCCATTTTTCCATAACCGAGTAATGCTATTTTCATCAGAATTTTACTTGCAGGGTGAGCCCGATATTGGGTTTAAAATCGATTTCATTTTGATACACTTCCGGTGCAACCGTAAGTTTGTCACTTACGTTGAACTGCATCAGGTGCGCGTCGACATTGGCGTCGACGATATTCAGAATATAAAATGCTGCTGTAATCAAAAGTGATAAATCTCGGTTTCGCTGGTAAAAGCGCTGTGCCTGAATGAGCCGGTCGTTGTCGAGAAACGGATACGGATCGTCATTGTAGCCGGCGAGCCTGCGCTTATATGCATCGCGGAATTGATGGTATTTTCGGTTGTTATCGGCATAAAAATACAAACTGGTACCGATGGCCCCGTACACAATGGGAATTTTCCAGTATTTCTTGTTATACGCCTGACCCAATCCGGGCAATATTGCCGAAAAAAATGCAGCTTTGCTCGGTGCCAGCGGATCTATCTGCGGTGTTTTAACGCTGTCCTGAGCACGAAGTATAGGCGAGGGTTCCTGCGAGTGCGCACAAAAAAAGCAAAGTAGCAATAGTATGTGCCACAGTCTATTCACCCGCTATGATCTTAAGAATTCGGTTAAAATCAGCATCAGATTTAAAGGGAATGGTGATTTTGCCCTTGCCGTTTGCCGCTACTTTAACGTCGGCTTTTGGTCCGAAGTACTGCCGTATACGTTGAATTTTTTCAGCATCTTCCTGCGAGTTCGCAGCGGCCTTTTGCTTTCCGCCGGAAGTCGTACGAACACCTTCCTGATAGTTCTTTACCAGCGCTTCCGTCTCACGGACCGACAGATTTTGACTGACAATCTTCTGGTAAATTTCCGTCTGCGCGTCCTGATCTTCAATATTGATAATGGCGCGTCCGTGTCCCATTGAAATAAATCCGTCGCGTATGCCGGTCTGAATTATCGGGTCCAGTTTCAAAAGGCGCAGGTAATTCGCAATTGTTGAACGTTTTTTGCCAACGCGCTCACTCATTTGTTCTTGCGTCAGTTTAATTTCATCAATTAAGCGCTGATAGGACAATGCAATTTCAATCGGATCAAGGTCGTGGCGCTGAATGTTTTCTACAAGCGCCATGGTCAGCGATTCGTGGTCGTTCGCAATCCGGATATAGGCCGGAATCGTTGCTAAACCAGCGATGCGGGACGCCCGCAAACGACGTTCACCCGAAATGAGCTGATAGGTATTGAAAGCGGATTTGCGGACCGTAATCGGTTGAATGACGCCCAGTTGTCGGATCGATGAAGCCAACTCTTGCAGCGATTCTTCATTAAAACTTGTTCTCGGCTGAAAGGGGTTGATTTCGATACTTTCGATATCGATTTCCACAATAGAGCCTACAACCTTATCTGCATTTTTATCATTAATCGATTTTATGTCGTTTTCCGGATCTTTCAGCAGCGCCGATAGCCCTCGTCCCAATGCCTGCTTTTTTACTGCTTTTGCCATGTTGCGTTACTGTTTTTGTTCAAAATTTCCTGAGCCAGACTTAAATAATTGGTGGCGCCTTTGCTTGTCGCGTCAAAATTAATAATACTCTCTCCGAAGCTTGGCGCCTCGCTGAGTTTTACATTTCGCTGAATGATGGTCGTAAAAACCATGTCATGAAAATGTTTTTGTACTTCTTCCACCACCTGATTGGACAAGCGCAGACGAGAATCGTACATGGTGAGCAAAAGACCTTCAATATCCAATTCCGGATTATGGATTTTCTGAACGCTTTTGATGGTATTCAACAATTTGCCCAATCCTTCGAGCGCAAAGTATTCGCACTGAATCGGAATTACTACCGAATCAGCGGCGGTTAAAGCATTGAGTGTCAAAAGGCCAAGCGACGGCGCACAATCAATAATAATGTAATCGTACTGTTCGCGGATTTCTGCCAACGCCTTTTTTAGCATGTACTCCCGTTGATCCTTATCGACCAGTTCAATTTCGATGGCGACAAGGTCGATGTGCGCCGGAATCACATCCACATTTGGCGAGGTAGTTCGGACGATCGCCTCTTCCGGCGTGTTGCTGTGCTCTAAAATCTGATAAGTTCCGATTTCGACACTTTCCACATCTATTCCCAGACCCGAACTGGCATTTGCCTGAGGGTCTGCATCAATCAACAATACTTTTTTTTCCAGGACTCCGAGAGAAGCCGCGAGATTCACCGAAGTGGTGGTCTTTCCAACGCCGCCTTTCTGGTTGGCAACAGCGATTATTTTGCCCATTAATTCGTTACGGATTTTGAGCGGTAAAAATACAATTTATTATCGATGCCGAAGTGCCCCGCCGGGGGAAAAAGTACACAAGATGCTAACCTTTGCGCATCGCTTCAAGCATGTCCCACATCTGCTCGGGAACCTGGTCCAGAAGATTAAATTGCCCTGCACCCTGAAGCCATTCGCCTCCGTCAATTGTGATAACTTCCCCGTTGATATAGGCTGAAAAATCGGAAATCAGATAGGCTGCGAGATTAGCAAGTTCCTGATGGTCGCCGAGACGACGCAACGGTACTTTCTTCCGCAAATCGAATTTTTCTTTCAGGTCTCCGGGAAGAAGTCTGTCCCAGGCACCTTTGGTTGGAAACGGCCCTGGTGCAATGGCGTTAAACCGCATGCCGTATTTTGCCCACTCTACAGCAAGGCTTCTTGTCATGGCAAGCACGCCAGCTTTTGCTGCGGCACTCGGAACCACATACGCGGATCCGGTCCACGAGTAGGTAGTCACGATGTTCAAAACCGTGCCGCCTTGTTTTTGCTCAATCCATTTTTTCCCCAATGCCAGGGTACAGTTTTTCGTTCCTTTCAGCACAATATCAAGTATGGTATCAAATGCATTTGGCGACAATCGTTCGGTCGGAGATATAAAATTGCCCGCGGCATTGTTAACCAGCACGTCAATTTTACCATAGACCTGCATTACGTTTTGAATCATGGCTTCCACCTGCGCATAATCGCGGACATCGCACGAAACAGGAAGGCAATCGCCCTCGCGGCGGGACAACTCAGCCGCGGTGGTCTTCAGCTTTTCGTAATCGCGCGAAGTAATTGCAACTTTGGCTCCCAGTTCAAGAAAATAGGCTGCCATGGATTTGCCCAACCCACTTCCGCCACCGGTTACAATTACTACTTTTCCATCCAGAGCGTCATCGCGCATCATTTTTTTCGAGAAGTCCATTTCTAAGATTTTTGCTAAAGATAAGGCAACATCGTTTACGTGCTCAAGTTCTCGTTTTTTTATGTATTTTTCAGTAATGAAACACCAAAACACCGAACACCAATCCGCCTTTTTAATTCTTACACTTCACGGCACTGATTTAAAGTTGCTCGGGGCGAATTCCGCTTTTTTTAAACTCGTACCGAAATGTAAAGCCGGAGATTTGGCAGCTTCCATCTTCAAAAATGAGCAGTTGCTGGAACGTATCGCACGAATTGACATGGATGGCCCGATCTTCGAAGAAGTATTCACCCCGGTGTTTGCGGAAACCGATGTAAGTTGGGAAGTAAATGCAGACAAGTCGCAACCAAACGAACACGGAGAGACAATTATTCAGATTATGATGAAACTGCATACTGCCCCTGAAGCGCAGTTGCAGAATGGTTCTTCGGTCGCGGTATTGGAATCGCTGCTACAAAATGCACCCATTGGTTTTGCCTTTTTCGACAGGCAGTATCGTTGGGTTCGAATTAATGAGGTGCTGGCAGAAATTAACGGATATTCTATTGCTCATCATATCGGGCGCAGTATTCCGGAATTGCTTCCCGGAATGGTTAGTGTGCTTCCGCTTATTGATAAGATTTTCGAAACCGGCGAACCTGTAATGAATCTCGAAGTCTCGGGTGAGACCAACCGGGAGCCGGGAGTCAGAAGGTATTGGCTCACCGGATTCTACCCGATTAAAAACCCCCAAAGCGGAGTTGTGGATCTTGTCGGCTGTGTGCTTAGCGAAATTACAGATCGGAAGCATTTTGAAGCGCAGTTGATCGAAAGTGAAAAGCGCTTCCGGCTACTTGCAGATAATCTTCCGCAGATGATCTGGACATTCACCATCGATGGTGTTGCGGAATACGCGTCAGAACAGTATTTCAAATACAGCGGAATCCAGCATCCGGCAGAAGCTTGGGACTACATGATTCATCCGGATGATAAACAGGCTTCTGAAAAATATTTTGCGGAGTGCATGGCTGCGGGAAAATCGTTTTCATACGAAGTGCGATTGCGAAACAAAGAGGGCGAGTACCGCTATCATTATTCCGTCGCTTTGCCCGTAACGGATGGCGAAGGCAAAATTCTGAAGTGGATCGGCGCAATGACCGACATTCACGAACACAATACGTTTGCCGAAAAGTTAAAACAGGAAGTAGATGAAAAAACGCGCGATCTGCGAAATCTGAATTCGATGCTGGAGCAAAAAAATCAGGATTTGCAGGTTGCCGAAACGTTCCTCGAAACGGTGTTGGATTCTTCGGTAGAAATGGTTATCAGTTATGATCAGGACCTGAAGTACACTTATATCAATAAGCGAGGAGAGGAATTCATCAAGCAAAAGCGGGCCGAAATCATCGGGAAAAGTTTGTTTGATATCTCTCCCGATTTGGAGGGATCTGAATTTCATAAGGCGTTGCTGCGAGCGTTAAAAGGAGAAAAAGTTCATTTTTCGAAGCGGGAAATTATGGCTCGCCCGGGTACATTCGTCGAAACGTATATGATGCCGATTCGAACCGGGCGAAAAATTACGGGCGTAGTAGCATTATCGCGTGACATCACGGAAATTATTCAGCTCACCGACCAGCTTCAGAAAATGGTACAGGAGTTACAGCGCTCGAATGAAGATTTACAACAATTTGCGCATGTTGCCTCTCATGATTTGAAAGAGCCGGTACGAAAATCGATGACATTCGGCAGTCGACTTCGGGAGGAATTTGGCGACATAATGCCTGACCGCGCATTGCATTATCTGAGTAAAATGGAAGCCGCCTCCGGCAGGATGTACGACATGATTGAAGGCGTTCTGAAATACGCTTCCCTGACTGCCGTTGATCGCGACGTGCAAAACGTTGACTTACAATAAGTTTTGGCGGAAATTGACACTGATCTTGAACTGGTGCTGCAGCAGAAAAATGCGCTGCTGTCTTACGAAAATCTGCCTGTTGTTAATGCCAATCCAATCCTGATGCACCAGCTTTTTTACAATTTGATCAACAACGCATTAAAATTCTCCAGACCGGACGTGCGACCTCTGATTCAGTTAGGCGCGAGTAAGGCCACGGAGGACGATGTGAAATTCAGTGCGCTCGACCCGAATCAGGTTTTCTATAAAATTGCGGTTACGGATAACGGGATTGGATTCCCGCAGGAACAGGCACAGCGCATCTTCGGAACATTTACGCGGCTGCATGCAAAAGATAAATTCGAAGGAACCGGATTAGGGCTCGCGTTATGTAAGAAGATTGTCGAGCGGCATCACGGAGCCATCTATGCTAAAAGTGCCGAAGGACAAGGCGCAACATTTGTAATTTTATTGCCGGCAGTTAGTCTTGCTGCGGTATAGTTGGTTTTACGTTTCTGTAAAGAATAAAAAAAGCTTCTGAAAAACAGAAGCTTATTACGTCGGGATGACTGGATTCGAACCAGCGACCCCTAGCACCCCATGCTAGTACGCTACCAGGCTGCGCTACATCCCGTGAGGCGCAAATATACAGACTTGCTGCTTTTTCACAAAAAAACCTGCCGAGGCAGGTTCGAATTTCTTATGCCATTAGGCTATCTGTGGGTGCATCATCCTCATGGTCATGACCTTGCTGCTTTACAATTTTATTGTAAAGTCCGAGAAGCAAAAAAGGCGCTGCCCATTGTCCGACAAATAGTGCGGTGTGATTTTTTCCCATCATTTTAAGTGAAGCCGACGCTGCCATCGATCCTAATGATGCCCATAAAAACCAATCAGAAGGAAGTTTAGAAGTTTGCGATTCAATGGCTTTGGCTACCGGTCCTTCGGTGTGGTCTTGTTTGATCATCTTTCCCATAACATTACATTTTTTGATTAGTACTTTTGTATGTAGGGTAAATTTAATCCGACCTGCCGCCGAACCGTTTATACATTTTTTATTTATTCTTACACCATTGTCTTACAACTGATTTTGCAAAAAATCACGGGTGATAGGCTTTTCATGAAAGGCACGTACATAAGGGTCGGAGTTAGCGCGCCGAATATCAGTTCGTCGATGGAGGAGGAGATGATATAAATCCGGCATTTTTGTTTTATATCTTCCGGAAAATCGCGGTACGCTTCCATAAATTCAAAACCGGACATCAGCGGCATATAAATATCCACCAGCATTACATCAGGGATTTGCGAAGCATCGCCGGCATTTTGTTGAAGGTATTCCAACGCTGCACGAGCCGAATTGAAAGTAATCACCTGTTCTCCCACTTTATACGTTTTAATCATTCGCGAAGTGACGTACAAATCGATATCATTGTCGTCGATAATCATGACGTTGCGGTATTTGAATTCGCTCATGGCTTTAGATTTTTAATCGTGATGTGAAACTGTGTGCCTTGTCCTTCAGCCGAATCTACAGAAATGCTACCCTGAAGTTTTTCTAAAATCTCTTTCGTGATATACAAACCGATACCGCTGCCCTCGACGGCTCCCGAAACCCTGAAAAACATATCAAATATCCGTGTTTGATGCTCTTTAGGTATCCCGATGCCATTGTCTTCAATGCTCAGGTTCAGGGCATCTTCGGATGTAGAACCGATAATGCGAACGTATCGATCATCCTGATCAATTTTATGAAATTTTAGGGCGTTGGAGATGAGGTTTTGCAGAATTACGCTGAAGCTGTGTTCGTCGGAGTAAAATGCAACATCTTCGTTTATATCGATTTGAAAATTAATATGTTCCGCATGTCGTGCATTTATAAGCATCTGAATTACTTCCCGAGTTTTTGCCGCCACCGAAATGCGCTCTACCTCAATCGCGCGGCGGTTGTTTCGCGAATACGACAAAATGTTTTTGATATACTGATCCAGCCTGTAGATGCCGTTCTTGATCATCTTTACATGTTCCAGCGTGGCGGGCTCTCGCGATTCTTCTTCGATAAATGTTGCCAGACCCAAAATCGAGGTCAGCGGCGATCGTAAATCATGCGAAACACTATAAGCAAACCTGTCGAGTTCGAAGTTTGTTTTTTGAGAGCTTCGAGATTGCGAATCAGTTCCTCTTCAGCCAGTTTTCGACCGGTGATGTCGTTCCGGATAGCGATGTACTGGTAGGGTTTGTTGTTGTCATCCAGAAAAGGAATGATGGTGGTATCGACCCAGTAGTATCCTCCCTGTTTTGAACGGTTTCTGATTTCGCCCCGCCAGGTAAGTCCTTTGGAAATCGTCTGCCACAAACACTCGAAAAATGCTTTGTCGTGATAACCGGAGTTAATCAGGGCGTGTGTTTGGCCGATAAGTTCTTCTCGCTCATAACCTGAAATTGTACAAAAATTATCGTTTACGCGGGTAATTACCCCGTGGTGGTCCGTTATGGCTACAATTGATGAGGTGTCTAAAGCATACTGGTATTCAGACAGTACTTTGATGGATTTATTGAGGTCTTGTTCCAGTTTTTTGCGGTCGGTGATGTCGTGAGCATGACAGGCGCTGCCAATCACTTCCTGCTTTTTCCAAATGGGTTGAAATGAAATTTCCATCCAACTGTTTTCGGGCTCGGAATTATAAACGGTTTCTGTAAATGATTCGCCGGCAAACGCGCGACTGTAGTTTCGCTCAAACCACCAGCGCTGAGGGTCTTGAGCTACGGACAGAACATTATCACCCGGATGCAAAGGTTGGCCGTAATTCTTGATTAGTAATTGATCGAAAGGCTGATTTGAGGTAATCAGGGAGAAGTTACAATCTACACTCCACATGGCATCATTGCAATTGTTGATGAGTGCATTAAGGTTTTGCTGATCAAACTCCCGTTGCTGTTCGATCTTCTTGACGGCAGTAATGTCTATGAAGTTCGACACGATTGCATTAACGCCGGGTTCGTCGAGTAAGTTTGTCGAATTCCCCTCGCACCAGCGATAATCGCCGGCCGCATTCTGAATTCGGATTTGAAAATTGTACGTTTCTCCCGGTCAGGAGATCAGGATCTTACGGCTTTCTTTAAACGATTCAATATCGTCCGGATGGATAAGATCAAAGATATTCCGTCCTGTTGTTTCATATCCCAACAATTTAAAGATAGACGGACTCGCATAAAGTATGGCACCCGATGCTTCCGAGAGCGTCTTCATATCGACGCCTTTTTCGATCAGGGCGCGGAAGCGGTTGGACTGTGCCGCAATTTCGTGCTCTGCCAGTTTATGCTGCGTGATGTCAATTGATAAGATCAATAATCCGGCTTCGTCAGCTTGAACGCTCAAATCAAACCAACGCTGCTCGCCATCCTCGTATGTAAAGTGAGACTCCCATTTAGAAGAAGACCGAGTCTGCATGCAGGTTTTTAATCGCTCGTACAGTTCTGTTCGCTCGATCCCGGGATACACATCCATCATACATTTTCCCACAATTTCAGATTTCTCAAACCGCGAATGGCGGCATGCGACATCATTTAGGTAAAGGTATGTCCAGTCAAATCCAATAATTTGGATTCCTTCCAGAAGGGAGTCAAATCTGGAAGAGTAGGTCAGCGTATTCATAGCATTGCAATTCAGGAGTTGCTCCGGAGCAAAACGACTCACTTAAAATTACAATATTAATAGCGGAACTATTAAGGAATCAGATAATAGGCAGGAAAAATAGACTAAAGACACATTTCAGTAAAAAATGTAAGACTATACCTACTCAAAGCTTTGCAGCATTATGTCCAGGATTTTTATAGCCGCTTCGCTGATTTTAGTTCCCGGCCCGAAAACTGCTGCCGCGCCTGCATCAAACAGGAATTGATAATCCTGAGCCGGAATTACACCTCCGACGATAACCAGTATATCTTCCCGCCCATACTTTTTCAGCTCTTCAATTACCTGAGGTACCAATGTTTTATGCCCGGCCGCCAGTGAGGAGACACCCAAAATGTGCACGTCATTTTCCACGGCTTGTTTGGCAGCCTCGGCCGGAGTTTGAAACAGCGGCCCGATATCCACGTCAAATCCCACATCGGCATAACCGGTGGCTACGACTTTTGCCCCACGGTCATGTCCGTCCTGACCCATTTTGGCGATCATAATCCGCGGACGGCGACCTTCCTTCAATGCGAATTCGTCGGCTTTGTTTCTGGCCTTTTCGAAGAATTCGTCGTTTTTTATTTCCTTGCTGTACACGCCGCTAAAGGATTTAATTTGTGCTTTATACCGACCATAAACCGTTTCAAGTGCATCGCTGATTTCGCCCAAAGTTGCGCGAACGCGGGCCGCATTTACAGCAAGTTCCAGCAAATTACCTTCACCGGTACGGGCGCACTCGACAATAGCTGCAAGAGTTTTTTCTACATCGCTTTGGTTGCGCTTTGCCTTGATTTCAACTAGCCGTTCCATTTGCTGGCGACGAACCATTTGGTTGTCGACATCAAGTATATGCAGCGGATCTTCCTGACGCAATTTGTATTTATTAACCCCCACAATAATATCCTGACCGCTATCAATGCGTGCTTGTTTGCGTGCCGCAGCTTCTTCGATGCGCAATTTTGGGATTCCGGCTTCGATGGCTTTTGTCATCCCGCCCAAAGCTTCCACTTCCTCAATCAAGGCCCAGGCCTTTTCGGCAATTTGTTCAGTCAGCTTTTCAACATAAAAGCTTCCCGCCCAAGGATCAACGGTTTTAGTAATGTGTGTTTCTTCTTGTAAATACAACTGTGTATTACGGGCAATCCGCGCCGAAAAATCGGTCGGAAGCGCAATAGCCTCATCCAGAGCGTTGGTGTGCAGCGATTGCGTTCCTCCGAAAGCTGCCGCCGCTGCTTCGATAGTGGTACGGGCAACATTATTAAACGGATCCTGCTCGGTAAGACTCCACCCGGATGTCTGACAATGCGTCCGTAAAGCCAGCGATTTATCATCCTTAGGGTTAAATTGTTTAACGATTTTGGTCCACAACATACGTGCGGCTCGCATCTTGGCAATTTCCATGAAATGATTCATACCGATAGCCCAGAAGAATGACAAACGAGGTGCAAAATCATCGATTTTCATTCCGGCGGCGAGCCCCGTACGAATATATTCCAATCCGTCAGCAAGTGTATACGCCAATTCGATATCAGCCGTTGCACCTGCTTCCTGCATGTGATAACCCGAAATGGAAATCGAATTAAACTTTGGCATTTTACGGCTGGTATAGCTAAAAATATCAGCGATAATGCGCATGGAAGGAGCGGGAGGGTAGATGTACGTATTCCGAACCATAAATTCTTTCAGAATGTCGTTCTGAATCGTTCCGGACAATTGTTCCGGCAGCACGCCCTGTTCTTCTGCGGCTACGATGTAAAACGCCATAATGGGTAGCACGGCGCCATTCATGGTCATCGAAACCGACATTTCGCCAAGGGGGATTTGGTCGAATAGCACCTTCATATCCTCCACTGTGTCGATCGCCACGCCTGCTTTTCCAACATCACCTACAACCCGTTCGTGATCCGAATCATATCCGCGGTGTGTCGCCAGATCGAAGGCAACAGACAGCCCTTTCTGGCCGGCCGCAAGGTTCCGTCGGTAAAAGGCATTGCTCTCTTCAGCCGTCGAAAATCCTGCATATTGACGAATCGTCCACGGGCGCCGTACGTACATTGTGGCGTACGGACCGCGAAGAAAAGGCGGAAATCCTGCACCAAAATCGAGATGCGAAATCCCTTCAAGGTCTTCCGGCGAGTAGATTGATTTTATCTCAATGCCTTCTGCAGTGCGGAACGTTTCGCCAGCGGGTGAAATTTCTCTCCCTTTAAGTTTGATATCCTGAAAATTCTTTCTCATGCGTTCTCGGCATTTAATCGCTCTTGCTCGTGTTTCTCCGCTAATCGAACCTCGGCAAGCGGTACGATGAGTGTTTTGCGGTGTTTGACTTTACCAAAGGGATATAGTTCAAGATCGTTTGCCATCCGATCGGCTTTGTTTGGATACTTATTCGTTCCCACAAGTATAATCTTGCCTTCATCAAATAAGGACTGCTCGCGGTCTGCAGCGGCAACGATTTTTCGCTGAATAGTTCCCTCGCGCAATTGCTTTAAAAAACCTCCTGAAGCTTCGATTTCCTTAAAAAGTGCCAGTGCTTTTTCCGCAAGCTGCTTGGTCAGCGATTCAATATAATACGAGCCGTCTGCCGGATTGCGGGTCTCGTCAAAGTAACTTTCGTTTTTAAGAATCAGCAACTGATTGCGCGCGATTCGTTCTCCAAATTCGTTGCTTTTGTGATAAAGCGCATCGTACGGCAGGTTTTGGACGGTATCCGCACCTCCCAAAATAGCACTCATGCATTCTGTGGTGGTACGCAACATGTTTACATTATAATCGTAAAGCGTTTTATTTCTACGAGAAGGTTGCGCTACAATATGCATCGCGCCGCTATGACCAAAAACTTGCGAAATTGAAGCAAATGCAATGCGAAGCGCACGTAGTTTCGCAATTTCGAAGAAGTAGTTGCTGCCAACGGCCATCTGAAAAATGATCTTCTCCCGGTAGTCGGTAATTTGATGAAGGTACTCCGATGCATGCGCCAGTGCGTAAGCCAGTTGCTGTACGATGTTTGCGCCCGCATTCTGGTATATTCTTCCGTCGATCGAAAGCGTTGGCACGTCTTTGATCAACATTTCGCACGCCATTTTAAAATTATCACCGCCGGCATACCAATTTCCGTCCGCGACTAAATGGTGTATGGGGTCAAACAGCAAAACGCATTTTGGAGGAGAGAGAAAATCAGCATATTTCTTAACATACTGTGGATCTGCAAACAAGGGTTGAAGAAAGACTGTTACTTCCGATGGAATATTTTGCAGTAGAATGCTTAAATCGACAGGTGTCGGCAGAATAAAACGAATTTCCTCAGCGCCCCGTTGTAGTGAAGATGCAGCCCTTTTCGCAGACTTCTCCAGGTCGTGTACAAAAATCTCTTGGCATACCGCAAATTTTGACGCTGTTCCCGGAATCAGTTGGTCCGTGTCTGCATCCCGATGATAAAAGGGTTTAACTTTAATTCCTTCCGGAGATTCCCAGATGAGGTCAGCGTAATCGCCGCCTTTTAACTCGTATTGAATTTGCTGTTTCCATTGGGCGGAAGACAGCGCGGCGAAATCTTTAAAGAGAGTTGTGCTCATATTAGGGTTTGGCGACGGTATCGCCTTCAAATTCGATGATGTAAACGTCTTCTGAATCGCGTTTCATGTAGTATTCTTCACGAGCAAGCTTTTCAACCTGATCCAAATTCTGCAGCCGCTTTGCCGCTAGACTATCGCGTGTAATTTGTTCTTGGAGGTACTTTTTGTTTTCAATCAGTTCGTCGCGCTGTTTATCGAGCTCGCGGTGGTTCAGCCAGGAATAGTTGTCGAGGAAAAGCATCCAAATCGCAAAAAAAGTAAGCAACCAGACGTATTTATTGCGTAAAATCTTTTTCCAAAAACTTTCCTGCGCCGGTTCCATTACTTGATTTTTTGATTGATTACGGCGCGAACCACATCAATGGCTACGGTATTGTATTTATCATTAGGAATGATAATGTCGGCAAATGCTTTCGTCGGTTCGATGAATTGCTGATGCATCGGTTTTAATGTCGATTGGTACCGATTCAACACTTCGTCCATGTCGCGGCCGCGTTCGGCAATATCACGTCGGAGTCTTCTGATGAGACGCTCGTCCGAATCGGCATGAACAAAAATCTTCATATCGCACATGTCGCGAAGCTCCGGATTAGCAAAGATTAAGATCCCTTCTACAATCATAACTTTTCGCGGATGGGTGGCGATGGTGTCGTCTGTGCGGTTGTGTGTTACGAAAGAGTAGACGGGCTGATGTATTACTTCACCCGCTTTCAAACCTTTCAGATGCTGAACCATCAACTCAAAATCAATGGCGCGAGGATGGTCAAAATTGATCAGCGCCCGTTCGTCATACGATAAGTGACTATTATCCTTGTAGTAGGCGTCCTGATGAATAATTCCTACCTCGGTTTCTGGCAACTCATTGAGAATTTGATGCACCACGGTAGTTTTTCCGCTTCCGGTACCGCCGGCAATTCCGATAATCAGCATAAGAAGATATTTGGACAAAAATAGAAATTTTACACCGAAGGACGGCGGTGCATTGAAATCTGCTTGTGGATTTTAAGCTAAGGTGATTTTATGCGGTCGAAAAAATAGTGAGAACTATCATTCGTTCAAAAAAACTGCAAAACTTACGTTTCGCGTATTTTTCATTTTATTTTTTTTTATTTGAGTAAACTCAAAAAAAAAAATAAAATGAAAAATCCTGATGCCTTTGCATCAGGATTTTTTTGTCGGGGTGGCAGGATTCGAACCTGCGACCTCCTGGTCCCAAACCAGGCGCGATAACCGGGCTACGCTACACCCCGAAAGCGGACGCAAAGATACTATTTAATATTACCCGTGCAAGAATTATTTTCGGATAGGGAAAAGTTATCTTCATTGTACGTACGCGCGCGTGAATTCCGTTACATTTGCAGCGAAAAAATTTTTGTCATGTCTGAAATTGAGAAAATAAAATGCCTGATTATCGGATCGGGACCTGCGGGGTATACCGCTGCAATCTATGCTGCCAGAGCCGACATGCATCCGGTTCTTTATACCGGAATGGAACCGGGCGGTCAGCTTACTACCACTACGGAAGTAGACAATTTTCCGGGGTATCCGGAAGGGGTTGATGGCCCTACGATGATGGTTCAGCTTCAGCAGCAAGCGGAGCGTTTTGGCACCGACGTTAGAATCGGAATGGTCACTGCCGTTCAGTTGAGTCATGAACCGGGTGGTTGGCACCGCGTGGTTGTGGACAATTCAAAAGAATTACTTGCTCATACGGTAATCATTTCAACGGGTGCTACCGCGAAATATTTGGGTCTGCCAAGCGAGCAGCGCTTGCGCGGCGGAGGTGTTTCTGCCTGTGCGGTATGCGACGGATTCTTTTATAAAGGTCAGGATGTGGCAATCGTAGGAGCGGGTGACACCGCAGCGGAAGAGGCTACATACCTTGCGAATATCTGTAAAAGCGTTACGATGCTCGTTCGCAAAAATGCAATGCGCGCCTCGAAAGCAATGCAACACCGGGTGAACAACACGCCCAATTTAAAAGTGCTGTACAATACGGAAGTTGACGAGGTTCTTGGCGAGTCGGTAGTGGAAGGTTTGCGCATGGTGAATAATGTTACAGGAGAAAAATCGGAAATCGCGATCACCGGTTTGTTTATTGCCATCGGTCACAAACCAAATACAGACATTTTCAAAGGCCAATTGGATATGGATGAAACCGGTTATCTGATTACGCATGGAAAATCAACCAAAACTAATCTGCCCGGTGTTTTTGCCTGTGGAGACGTTCAGGATAAAGAATACCGTCAGGCAATTACTGCTGCCGGCACCGGATGTATGGCAGCGCTCGATGCCGAACGATATCTTGCCACACTGGAATCCTAACAAGAACTCCCGCTTCGGCGGGAGTTTTTATTTTACGGGGCGATGCCTTAGCGAAGCATTGTCGGTAAATTTTCGAATTTCAATTTTGGGTTCGCCGTACAATTCAATATCAGCCTTGCCCGACGTTTCCAGAACGGCTCGCCCTTCAACCATAATAGACAAATTCGCATTGCTCTCGGTGATGATATCCGCCTGCTGTGCCGTTAGATTTTTTCCGGTAAGATTCGTATTTCCATCCATCCTCAAACGAAGTTCAATGCAATCGCCTTCAATATTCGCGAGCGATTTCTGATACATGTCGAGCCGAAGTTTTGGCGAGGTAATTAGCGATTTTAGCTGACTGTTTTTGTTCAGTTCAATTGTTGTGTTCTGGGCGTTGAGGTTGAGTTCTACTTTCGACTTATCATTCTGCATCATTGTGAACGTAGTGGCGCGAACGGTAGCAAATAATTTCGCAGATCCGGATGTTTTAAAAGTTAGGTCCGCCAAGGTCATATCCGTCAGCGCGGTGACGTACGTATCATCTTTAGCAATAATGAGTTTTAAATCGTCTGTGAAGGTAATTTTCACACCGATTTTTTTCGCGTTATAAATCTCTTTTGAAAGTGAAATTCTCAGATTCCCTCCGGCTTCCGAAAAAGTAAAGGCATCGTGCAAATTGTCATCGGCTTCAATTTGTACATCGCATTTGGATCCCTGTGTAAGGAATACTTCGATGTTGTCTTCGATTTCAAGACTGGTGAAATCATTGACCTCCCGCGGTGCTAAACTCACAATCCGCGAACCTTTCACCTTTTCCTTTTTTTGCCCGTGAACCGCAATGGTAAGCAGAAACGCCACCAGCAAGAACGGGAGTTTACGCGTGGGTAGTAACCTCATTGGGCAAATATAAAAATAAGTGACAAACATTGCACGGGTCGCTCTCAATTAACATCCGTTGCTCAAAATAAATCCCGGCAGAACCGGGATTTATTTATTGCTTGGAAATCGTGCCCCCGGAATGTTCCTTTTGTGACAGCTCATTTTTGGGGATCCGTGTATAATAGATCGAGGAACCGCTTGACGCTTCCGCTGTGAGGCTAAGCACAGGTTGGACGGTGATTGAACTCCCGCTTGACGCATCAGTTTCGATTTCATTAGACAGAAGATCTCCTGCTTCAATGGTACTTCCGCCCGCACTTGAGAAGGTAGACCGCAGTGCCTTTCCTCCAAGTTCAATCGTGCTGCCGGCATTGGTTTCCGCACTGAGGAATTCAGTCTCGATCTCTGCATCAATAGTGCTGCCGCCCGAAGCCTCTAAATGAATACGGGGTTGGTTGAGAACTCCGTCGGTCCGGACAGACGCTCCGGAACCGGAACGTATTTTTTGGAGGTCGGTTGCCGTCACGTCAACGCGTATTTCAGTGCCTGAAACAAAGCTAAAATTGGCAAACGATATTTTTAAAACCTTGCCGTCAACTTCCGTAACCACGTGTCGGGCAATATTGTCATCAGCAATTACCGCTACGGCTGCAGTAGCACCTTGCTGAATTCTGACTTCAATTCCACTTCCAACTTCGATCTCCGTAAACGGTTCAACCGGGCGGTTATCGCGGATTACTTTACCGCTACCGCGCAGTGTCGCCACATCTCTACCGCAGGCGGAAAGGAATAGGATAGTGACCATTGCAAAAAGAACGCCTCTTAAAATATCTGCTGGTTTCATGCTATTCGATAATTATTTTTGTTTCACCAGTGGTAATTTCCTTGGTTTTCGTATGTTTCTTTTCCTTCACCAAAACGCCGTTTTCATCAACATTAATAATAACCTGCTCCCTAACCGTCACTCCTGAGGTATCCGCAGGTGCGCCCGGAATATCGCCGTATTCATTCTCGTCCGGCGGGCAGGTGAGACACATCACCTTGTTGTTGTCAACGCGGTAAAGATAGTTGCCGGAAAAGTGCAGGTTGAAAAACTCATTGTCAGAATCGTCAAAATGCTGAACACTTTCGTCGGTGCGGAAAAGCGTTCCTTCAGGCAGATATAAATAGATTTCCACTTCTTGTCCGCGGTACTTTTCTTCTGCTTTGGCCAAAAGATAATTGTCGAGAATCAACGTATTTCCGTCCATCCGGTAACCATAGGAGATTTTTTCCGCCCGCGTTTTTGCATCCCCTTGTGAGCGACCATTGGCTTCCCGGACAATCTGGATGTAAGGCATTTTTTCGTTGGTTTTAAGGATTTCCAGACTTACGTCGTTTGAATAGACGACAGATTTGCCGTTTTCGTCGAGTGTAATTCGGTATTCATTGACATCATCAACAGATTGGTCGTAAAAATCATTAAACCGGAAAGTAATGTTAAGCGTATCGGTTGGTTTCAGGGCAAGATTCTCTTTTGTTACTGCTTTCGCATCGTGTGCGACCTCAGACCATTGTTGAATAGCGAGATAAATTAAAGAAGCCAGTGAAATGATCCAGATCGCGAGCAGGGTATAGCGCGCAGCGGGACGCAACGAACGGCTGTTGGGCGCAAGGAGTTTGAGGCCAAGAAAAAACAGGGCTACCAGTGGAAGACCGAACGTCAGCAGGATCAGAAGTCCCGCCAGCCAAAGCGGCGTGTCATTGTAATTTACGGCCTCTGCAAAGTTATTCCACGGTGCTTCAATGAGTGAAGCGCTGCCAATCGAGAAAACGCTTATGAGCAGTACCACCATCATCACCATTACAAACAGGAGCAGCAGTACACCAATGATTTTTCCAATAATTTTGAAAATGCTTTCCAGAATTTGCCCCAGAGCCGCGGCAAAACGTCCGGCACCCGTTTTCGCATAGTTGCCCATTTTATTGTAATCGGCTTGTGAGAAACGATTCGTTACATTTTCAAATTCCTGGCGCACGGTACGCTCGATATTGGATATATTCACAGGTTCTCCGCGCATTTCGAGTTTTTCGGCAGTGGTAACCGCAGCCGGAATGGCCAGCCAAAGGATAATATATGCCAGTAAGCCCGTACCAAATCCGAAAAACAGAATCAGGAAAATTACACGGAACCATACCACGTCTATCCCAAAATAGTGGGACAAACCGCGACAAACACCGCCCAGCATTCCCGTGTCGGTATCCCGGTACAACTTTTTGCTGCGACGGACGTTACCCTGAGATGAAGGTTGTGGCTGTGGTTCTTCTTCAATCCTGTAATCCTCGGGCTGACCCATAATTGCGATGATCTCGTCTACTTCACCGGAATTGATTACCTGCTTATCGCTGCTGTGGCGCTCCGTGATTAGTTCGGCGATTCGCATTTCAATATCCTTCATGATTTCTTCATGACCGGTCGAATTGGACAGCGACCGCCGGACCGCGTCAAAATAACGCGTTAGTTTTTGATAGGCATCTTCGTCGATGTGGAAGAACAGCCCGCCAAGATTGATATTTACCGTTTTATTCATGACTGTGTTTTTTGGTTGGTGATTATTGTTACAGCATCTGAAAGTTCATTCCAGGTAGCGCTAAGTTCACTGAGGAAGATCTTTCCGTTTTCAGTGAGTCCGTAATACTTTCGCGGCGGACCGGATGTGGATTCTTCCCATCGGTACGTTAGCAGTCCATCGTTTTTTAATCTCGTCAGCAGGGGATAAACAGTGCCTTCCACGACGAGTAGTTTAGCGTTTTTCAGCGTTTCGAGTATCTCTGAAGTATATGCGTCTTTCTCTTTTAAGACAGATAATATGCAGAACTCGAGCACGCCTTTACGCATTTGTGCTTTTGTGTTCTCTATGTTCATAATCGTTTCAGTTAGCAGGAGCGGGGCTCCGGTTATTTTTGAGTAAGCAATGTATTTTTTGGGGCGATGTAACTCACGTTAGCCTGCTCCGGCACGTCAATTTTCACCGGGTTTCCGGTAAACCGAATTTTACTGTCCGATTCTACCTTCATGGCGATGGAATGACGCACATGAGTGGTGATTTCCGTACCTTCTCCGGCATCGGCAAATATGTCATCCGCTTCCAGATTTCGTGCATGACAAATCGCGCTATGCGAGGTAAGAAAGGATGCTGAACGGGTAATGCCTGAAAATGCTGCCTTAGACTGGCCGGAGAAATCTCCTTTGACAGTACGTGAATTTAGCTGTATCGTCACCTGCGACCGATCCTCGGCGCGCAGTTCTAAATTTGGGACGGCTAAATTTCCGGAAACTTTTGCATTCTGCGACAACCGCAATGCTACCGAACCTTCATAGGTAACGTTTTCAAACTTTACAGTAGCATTTCCGCGAACGCGAATTCTTGACAAAGTCCCAATACCGATAGTTACTTGCGCCCGCGATTTTTTTTCGGGGTAGTCAACAGAAAGTACTCCGTTGTTTATCCGGGTTGACACCTGCCCGAGCAGTTCCTTGGTGGGGGCTACCACTGAAATTTCAGTTTGCGATTCTACAAGAATAACATCCGCATTACCTCCGATTTCGAGAATGCTGAAGGTGTTTGTACTGCGATTTTCCTGCGACTGCGCAGCAGCTAATGAAGTAGCGAGTGCCATTCCTAATGTGATGATGATTTTCAACATAATGTTCGTTTTTTGATTGATGATTGAACTTGAGTGATGTGATTGATGATTGAATTTTCAGAACCATCGTAGGCCGAGAAATATTCTATGCAAATATATATTTAAAAAACAGTTCCTTGCTTTGCATAGTAGTATTAATTAACATAATCTTAACTTTTAATTTTATTTGAAAATGTGTTCATTTGGGATATGAGTATTCTGAAAATCAATTTATTTCTTTTCTGGAAGCTGCCTGCTGCTTTTTGGTGTGGCGTTCGGGTTTACGCGCTGGATCGTTATTCCTGTGTCGTCCGGGTTCGTCATCGTTGGATTAATCAGAATCCTTTTGGGTCGATGTATTTTGCCGTGCAGGCGATGGCTGCCGAACTGTCTACGGGTGCACTATTGGTTTATACGCTTCGTGCTTTAAGGTGCGACTGCCACATGCTGGTCCTAAGGCACGAAGGTGAGTTTATTAAAAAGGCTAGGGGTCGGATTTCCTTTACTTGTACAAACGGTAATGAAGTCACTGCCTGTTTGCAGAATATTACTGAAGAACCGGTAGTACTTACGCTGCAGTCCGTGGGTCACGATGAATCAGGTGATGTAGTGGCCCGCTTTACATTTACATGGTCGCTTAAATTAAAACGAACGTTAAAGCCTGCTTAATTCAATCTTGCTGCTATTTGTGAAGTGTACCTTTGCAAAAAAAGAAGCGTATGAAAATTCTGCTTACAGGTGCCACCGGTCTGGTGGGGAGACGTTTGGTTAAAACGCTTACAGCCGGCGGACATGTGGTAAATTTTCTTACCACGAACCCTGACAAAGTCAGCCGGATATCAGATGCTAAGGGTTATATCTGGGATCCGGGCCGCGGTTTTATTGACGAAGCCGCTTTTATCGGGGTCGATACCATCGTTCACCTGGCAGGTGAATCCATCGCCGGTAAATGGACGCCGGAAACCAAGCAGGCCATTCTGGAAAGTAGGGTAGTAACCGCAAATTTGATTTTTAAAATTTTAAAAACGCAACCTCACCAGGTGCAGCAGTTCGTTTCAGCGTCCGGAATCGGATTTTATCCCAACAGCGAGACCGCACATTATACTGAAACGCACTCTACTCCTGACGACGGATTTGTAGGTCAGGTCGTGGTGAAATGGGAAAATGCTGCGCAGCGCATGGCGTCGTTGGGCATAGCCACTGCTATATTGAGGACAGGCCTCGTGCTGGCTCGGGAAGGCGGAGCATTGGCCGAAATGGAGAAATCGTTTCGCCTGGGATTGGGCGCTCCTTTAGGTTCAGGGAAACAAATCTACTCTTGGATTCATCTTGATGACCTTGCGGAGATGTATAAATTCGTGATTGAAAACCGCCTTTCCGGTGTTTTTAACGCCGTATCGCCTCAACCGGTAAGCAATCGGGAATTTACCCGCCATTTGGCACAGGCTATGAAAAAACCGGCGTTTTTACCACCGGTTCCCGAATTTGTATTAAAATTAATGTTGGGCGAGATGCATCAGATTTTAGTAACCGGACAATACGTCAGCGCTGACAAAATCATCGGTGAGGGCTTTTCGTTTAAGTTTCCGACATTATCCGAAGCACTTAAAGCATTATACTGATTTTAGTTAGTGCTGTTACCGCATCGCTTTAACTACGACTCTCATTTCAATTTCGTCATTCACGAACCGATCGCCAAGGTCTGCAAAAACAGATTTTGAAGCATAATTAACCTTCCATTGCGTGCGATCAATTACGAACGTATCACTTACAATGGATAGACGGTTGTTTTCCATATTAACCAATGCGGCGAATTTGATGTTTTTTGTAGTTTCCTTAATGGTCAGGTTACCTTCAATCATAGTTTTGCCTTTATCCATGGTGATGCCTGTAATCTCAAATTTAGCTTCGGGATACTTTCTGACATTGAAAAAATGATCTGCTTCTCCCTCAACGCTTGTTCCTTTTAAATGCCCCTCAAGATCTGCTTTGCCATCTTCCGGCTTCAGATCAGTCACTTCAATCGAATTCATGTCAATCGTGAAATTGCCGCTTTGAACCACATCATCTTTCGTAAATACAGTCCCGGACGACAGCTTTACAGTGCCGCTGTGCTTACCGGTCTGCTTGCTTCCGGTCCATTCAATAACGGAAGAATTAGTATCAACGTTATAGGCCACTGCCTCTGCCGTCGTGCCGGCAGCATCTTTAGCGTCTTTTGCTGATCCTTCTTTCTTCTTACATCCTGATACTGTGAGCATAAACATTACGCTGAACAGTGCAATCACAATATTTTTCATGACGATTGGTTTTTAGTTCATTAACAAACTTATCAAAAAAAAGTTAGTATTACGTTCCACTGCACTGTAATTTGTTAATGTGACATTTTGGCATTTTCCTGCAAATGGCAGTATGTTTGCAAACCGCGCGGGTTGAACACAAGCAGTTAAAAATGGCTACAGAAGAAAAAGAGAATTTGTCAGGAGAACAGCAGGAAGCAAATGCTTCCGCTACTAATAACGAGCAAATAGTTGTTGAAGAATTGACGGTCGAGGAACAACTTCGTCAGGAAGTGGAAAACGAGCGCGACAAATTTCTTCGCCTTTTTGCAGAATTTGAAAATTTTAAAAAGCGGACGAGCAAAGAGCGCATGGAGCTGTACAAGACAGCCAATCAGGATGTTATCATTGCGATGTTGCCGGTTTTAGACGATTTTGACCGCGCTTTAGCCGAAATTGGTAAATCGGGAGATGAGGCACTATTGAAAGGTGTAGAATTGATCCACGAGAAATTTAAACACACGCTAAATAGTAAAGGTTTGGAGTTGGTTGAAATTTCCGTCGGGGAAGAATTTAATTCAGATTACGCGGAAGCCATTACACAGATTCCCTCGCCGAGTCCGGAATTGAAAGGTAAAATCGTCGATGTGATTGAAAAAGGGTATCGACTTGGTGAAAAAATCATCCGTTTTCCAAAAGTGGTAATCGGACAATAATTTATACAGATGAAACGCGATTACTACGAAATTTTAGGTGTGGGCAAAAACGCTACTGCTGAGGAAATTAAAAAAGCCTACAGAAAGAAAGCGATTGAATATCACCCTGATAAAAATCCCGGCGATAAACAGGCGGAGGAGAATTTTAAAGCCGCAGCGGAAGCTTACGAAGTACTGAGCGACGCTGATAAAAAAGCGCGCTACGATCAGTTCGGGCATCAGGCATTTGATGGCAGCGGAGGATTCGGCGGCGGTATGAATATGGACGACATTTTCAGTCAGTTTGGAGATATCTTCGGGAGCGCATTCGGTGGCGGTTTCGGCAGCTTTAACGGCGGCGGCCAGCGCCGGACCAAAGGCAGCAATCTTCGCATCAAAGTGCGAATGACACTCGAGGAGATCGCAAACGGTGTCGACAAAAAAGTGAAGGTAAAGCGTAAAGTGCAGGCACCGGGCGTGCGTTATAAAACCTGTTCTACTTGTAATGGTGCAGGCCAGGTGATGCGGGTAACGAATACCATCCTCGGCCGGATGCAATCGGCTTCCACCTGCCCGCAGTGCAGCGGGTCCGGTCAGATCATCGAAAGTAAGCCGCGTGAGGCGGATGCGTTCGGAATGGTGTTGCAGGAAGAAACGGTTTCCATCAAGATTCCTGCAGGTGTTGCGGATGGCATGCAGCTGAAAGTCAGCAACAAAGGAAACGACGCTCCGGGCAACGGTATTCCCGGCGATTTGATCGTCGTGATTGAAGAGGTCGAACACGACCATCTGAAACGCGAAGGTGAAAATCTTCACCTCGATCTATACATCAGCATCAGTGAAGCTGTTCTCGGAATCAGCAAAGACATTGATACGGTGAATGGTAAAGTGAGAATTAAACTGGAGGAAGGCATTCAGTCCGGAAAAATACTTCGCCTGAAAGGTAAAGGATTGCCAAGTCTGAATGGCTATGGTAATGGCGATCTTTTAGTACACGTAAACGTCTGGACCCCGAAAACGCTATCGAAAGAACAACGCGAATTTTTCGAGAGAAATCAGAATGATTCGAATTTTCTGCCTAATCCGGAAAAGTCGGAAAAATCTTTTTTTGAAAAAGTTAAAGATATGTTTTCCTGATTAGGAAAAATTATTTTACATTTGAAATGTTACTAGCTAGTTACTGGTAACTTCTTTTTCATAGCAATTTTTCCCATCCTTATTCCGCAAAAAATAAGGGTGGGTTTTTTTTGAAACCACATCCCTGCGTACCTTTACCCAAATTGCTGTTGAATGACCAACATTCTTGAAGTTAATAATGTTTCGAAATTCTACGGAACATACATTGCGCTAAATCATGTATCGCTTTCCATTCCCAAAGGCAGCATTTACGGTCTTCTTGGGCCTAATGGTGCCGGAAAGACCTCACTGATCCGTATCATTAATCAGATTACAATGCCGGATTCCGGCGAGGTGCTATTCGATGGAAAGCCACTTAGCACGCATCATGTGCGCGATATCGGCTATTTACCCGAAGAACGCGGCCTTTATAAATCGATGAAAGTAGGCGAACAGTGTCTGTACCTCGCTCAATTGAAGGGACTTAGCAGCAAACAGGCGCGGGAACAGTTAGACTATTGGTTTGATCGCCTGGAGATCAAAGGGTGGTGGGACAAGAAAATCGAAGAGCTTTCCAAAGGAATGGCGCAGAAAATTCAGTTTGTAGTAACCGTCCTGCACAACCCCAAACTGCTGATTTTCGACGAGCCCTTTTCCGGCTTCGATCCCGTGAACGCAAATATCATCAAAGATGAAATTCTTGCGCTGCGCGACAGAGGTACAACCATTATTTTTTCGACGCATCGCATGGAAAGTGTAGAAGAGCTTTGTGATGATATTGCTCTTATTCACAAAAGCAATAAACTACTCGAAGGGAAATTAACCGATATTAAAAGACAGTACCGAAGTAATGCCTATCAGGTGGGCATACTTACATCCAATGTGGAAGGTTTGTTTTATGATCTCTCTCAGAAATATACCGTGCAGCAAACCGACTTCCGGTCGTTACATGATGAATTAAAACTGGAAATCCAGCTCGGCACTCATTCGCCGAACGACTTGCTACAATTGCTGATGCAGCGCGGAATGGTTACTCATTTTTCTGAGAAAGTACCCACAGCAAACGATATCTTTATTCAATCTGTTACCTCGTAATCCGAATCAGCATGGGTGTTTTGTCTCTAATTATTAAGCGAGAATTTAAAGCGAAGGTCCGCAACAAGTCGTTCATCGTAATGACATTTTTAAGTCCACTGCTCCTCGTCGCCATTGCATTCGTCATCGGCTATCTCAGCACCATGAAATCTGAGGTAAAACGCATCGCCATTCACGACGAAAGCGGTGATTTAAAAAGTTTGTTTACCGCTGATGAGAGTTACCGATATCTTGATAAAACGGGAGTTTCATTTAACGCACTTGCCGATAGCGTCGCAGCCGAGAAATTCGAGGGCGTATTATTCATTCCACGTGTTGACAGTATTAACCAACTGAAAAACAAAATTCGCTACATCTCTAACGACAGTCCTTCAATGCTTTTTGTGGCTGAAATTGAAAATAAAATTGCCGGAAAAATTACGACAGAGAACTACCGCATAGCGGGTCTCGACACGACAGCGATACGAAAATCGAGAGCGGAGGTAGATTTAAAAATTACCAAAACGTCAGGCGAAGACGCACTGAAAGGTCTGAATGAAATTAAAATTGCCATCGGCGCCGCTTTCGGCTACTTAATCATGATGTTTATCATTATTTATGGCAATATGGTAATGCGGAGTGTGATTGAAGAAAAAACCAACCGGATTGTCGAAATCATCATTTCTTCGGTGAAGCCTTTTCAATTGATGATGGGAAAAATCATCGGAACATCACTCGCGGGAATTCTTCAGTTTTCCATTTGGGCAGTGATCGGTGTTTTGCTGCTTTTCGGGATGTCCGCCTGGTTGGGCGTCGATGCTACTGCCGCACCTTCGGAAGAAATGTTAAATGCAGCAGCGGAAAATGCGGGAACATTGTCGCTCTACATCCGGGAATTGTGGGAACTTCCGATAGCCACCATCGTGATCTCGTTCATCATTTTCTTTGTGGGAGGATATTTTCTGTACAGCTCGTTCTATGCAGCAATTGGTGCAGCAGTCGACAATGAAACCGATTCCCAGCAATTCTTGCTGCCAATTTTAATGCCTTTGATCTTAGGGGTTTACATTGGATTTTTTACGGTCATCAGCGAGCCTCACGGCACTGTTGCTACTGTATTTTCCTTGGTGCCGCTTACATCGCCTATTGTGATGCTGATGCGCATACCGTTCGGTGTTCCGTGGTGGCAAATAATTTTGTCAATGGTTCTACTTTTCGGTACCTTTCTGCTCGTGGTTTGGTTTTCGTCAAAAATTTACCGCATCGGAATATTAATGTACGGGAAAAAGCCCACTTACCGGGAAATTTTTAAATGGATTAATTATTAAGCAACGCTATGCCGAGAATATTGATTATTGAAGATGAAGCAGCCATTCGGCGTGTTCTGACGCGAATTCTTACGGAGGAAAACGCCGGTTATCAGGTGGATGAAGCCGAAGACGGGGCGGCAGGGCTCGAAAAAATCAAGGCTACAGACTACGATCTGGTGCTGTGCGACATCAAAATGCCGAAGATGGACGGCGTCGAGTTGCTCGAAGCAGTAAAAAACGTAAAGCCCGAAATTCCGATGGTTATGATTTCAGGGCATGGTGACATGGAAACTGCGATCAATACGATGCGCTTAGGAGCTTTCGATTACCTCTCCAAACCACCCGATCTTAACCGATTGCTCAATACCGTTCGCAATGCGTGCGACAAGAAGCAATTGGTGGTAGAAAATAAAATCCTGAAGAAGAAAGTATCCCGGCATTACGAAATGATCGGCAACAGTACCGCGATCAATAAAATCAAAGAAATCGTTGATAAGGTCGCGCCTACCGAAGCCCGGGTCCTGATTACCGGTCCGAACGGAACCGGAAAAGAACTCGTTGCCCATCAATTGCATGAAAAGAGTGAACGTGCCGGTAACCCGCTTATCGAGGTAAATTGTGCTGCCATTCCGTCGGAGCTTATCGAGAGTGAATTGTTCGGACACATAAAAGGTGCATTTACTTCAGCGGTGAAAGATCGCGCCGGAAAATTTGAAGCAGCAGATAAAGGTACCATTTTCTTGGATGAAATCGGCGATATGAGTTTGTCTGCACAGGCAAAAGTGCTTCGTGTGCTGCAGGAAAATGTAGTTCAGCGCGTAGGCGCAGACCGCGATATTAAAGTAGACGTTCGCGTCATTGCGGCTACCAACAAAGATTTGAAAAAAGAGATAGCTGAAGGCCGCTTTCGCGAAGATCTATACCACCGTTTGGCCGTGATTCTTATCCATGTTCCGGCATTGAACGATCGCCGTGACGATATTCCGTTGCTTATTGACCATTTTAGCGCTATGATTGCGGCCGAGCAAGGTTCCGCGGTAAAGAAATTTTCGGACGAAGCGGTACGGTTGCTGCAGGAGTATGATTGGACAGGAAACATTCGCGAACTTCGCAATGTGGTCGAGCGGCTGATCATTTTGGGTGGCACTGAAATTTCCGAAACCGACGTTAAAATGTTTGCAAGTAAATAATGGAGCTTAAAAAAATTATACTTCCGCTCAGGGAAGCGTTGGAAGAAATCGGACTTACGAAACCCACTACTTTGCAATTTGAGACGTGGTCTTCGCTCAAAAGTGGTATGCCCTGCGTTCTGCTCGCAGAATCGGGCTCCGGGAAATCCACCGCGCTCGGAATGTTATTAATTCAGAAATTGCAAAAAGCAGAAGGCGAAAGCACACGCGCACTACTCTTGGTCCCAACCAAAGAGGATGTACTTCGTACGGTCGACCTACTGCGCGAAATGGCGTCCAGGACCAATTTGCGGATGTTCGGGGTGCATGAAAAGGGCGACATCGATTATGATAAAAACCAACTTTCACTAGGTGTGGATATTCTCGTAGGTACGCCGGTTAAAATCAACGCACTCTTTTCTTCTGCCGGATTTAATTTGAACACCATTCGTCATTTTGTGGTGGATGATGCAGACATCATCTTTAAAAACCGGGAAGACAGCATTGTGCTGCGGCTGCTGACGAGTGTCGACCGGACGCAACTTATTTATGCCGCATCTACCTCTTCCGAACGGTTTGAATCCATGATCGACAAAACCATGGAAGAACCTGTTTACTTTGATTTTACAGACGAAGAAACATACTAATCCGCGTACTTTTTACCGTTATCTTTGCAGCCAATTTTTTGCTACATGATAACCGTAAACGATATTGCCGTCGAGTTTGGCGGAACTACTCTTTTCAGCGACGTTTCTTTTGCCATCAACGAAACCGACAAAATTGCCCTAATGGGTAAAAACGGCGCCGGAAAATCTACGCTTTTAAAAATCATTGCAGGAGCCAGTAAACCTACGCGTGGCGCCATATCTGCTCCGAAAGAGGCAGTAATCGCATACCTTCCGCAGCATTTACTTACAGCGGACGATGCGACGGTTTTTGAAGAAGCGTCAAAAGCATTCGCGGATATTTTTCGCATGCGCGACGAAATCGACGCCCTCAATGAACAATTGACAGTTCGCACCGATTACGAGAGCGATGAGTATATGAAACTCATCGAACGGGTATCCGAACTCAGCGAAAAATTTTATGCAATCGAAGAAATCAACTACGAAGCAGAAGTTGAAAAAGTGCTTAAAGGTTTAGGTTTTAATCGTGCTGATTTTGCAAGGCCCACGTCTGAGTTTTCCGGCGGTTGGCGCATGCGCATCGAGCTTGCAAAAATTCTCCTCAAGAAACCGGATTTGATTCTTCTCGATGAACCGACCAATCATATGGATATCGAAAGCATCCAGTGGCTTGAAGATTTTCTGGTGAATTCGGCAAAAGCAGTCATGGTAATTTCACACGACCGAGCATTTGTGGATAACATTACCAACCGAACCATCGAAGTTACCATGGGACGGATTTACGATTATCGGGCAAAATATTCACACTACCTTGAATTGCGCAAGGAACGACGGGCACATCAATTGAAAGCCTACGAAGAACAACAGAAAATGATTGCCGAAACACAGGAGTTTATCGACCGGTTTAAAGGTACTTATTCCAAAACCCTGCAAGTTCAATCCCGCGTAAAAATGCTCGAAAAACTGGAACTCGTAGAAGTAGATGAGGTGGATAATTCGGCGTTGCGACTTAAATTTCCGCCTTCGCCACGCAGCGGTCAATACCCGGTTGTTGTTACTGATCTTCATAAGAAGTACGACGATCACGTGGTATTTAAGGACGCGAATCTCGTAATCGAGCGCGGACAAAAAGTAGCGTTTGTCGGTAAAAACGGCGAAGGAAAATCGACCATGATCAAAGCAATCATGAAGGAAATTTCACCAGACGGCGGCTCAGTTGAAATCGGACACAATGCCATGATTGGCTATTTTGCGCAAAATCAGGCGTCACTGCTTGATGGTGAACTGACCGTTTTCGAAACCATCGACCGCATTGCCGTTGGCGACATCCGTACGCAAATTAAAAACCTGCTCGGCGCGTTTATGTTCGGCGGCGACGATATACAGAAAAAAGTAAAAGTGCTTTCCGGCGGCGAAAAAACACGTTTGGCCATGATAAAACTTTTGCTGGAACCCGTGAACCTTCTGATTCTCGATGAGCCTACGAACCACCTTGACATGAAAACCAAAGACATCATAAAGGACGCACTTCGGGATTTTGACGGTACTTTGATTCTTGTTTCGCACGATCGCGATTTTCTCGACGGACTGGCGACCAAAGTGTTTGAATTCGGAAATAAACGCGTAAAAGAACATTTCGAAGATATAAAAGGTTTCCTCGAACTAAAAAAGATGGAAAACCTGAAAGAAATTTGCTGATAATGAATTACCTTTCAGTTGAAAATATTGCAAAAACCTTCGGGGAGCGAACCTTATTCGAAGGCGTATCTTTCGGTATAAACAAGGATCAAAAAATTGCCTTTATCGCTAAGAACGGTACGGGCAAAACTACCCTGATGAACATTATTATGGGTAAGGATCTTCCCGATGCCGGACAAATCGTAATGCGAAAGGGGATTCGGGTCGCATTCTTGTCGCAGGTACCCGATTTGCAGGAAGAACTGACCATCGAAGAAAGCATTTTTGCCTCAGATAATGAAGTGCTTAAAGTTATTGAACAGTACGAAAAAGCACTCGAAAATCCGGAAGAGGAAGAAGCCTATCAAAAGGCTTTTGACAATATGGATCGCCACAACGCCTGGGATTTTGAAACTCAGTTTAAACAAATTCTGTACAAGCTGAAACTCGACAACCTCAAGCTCAAAGTTAAGAGCTTGTCCGGCGGCCAAAAAAAGCGGTTGTCGCTGGCCATTATCCTCATCAATAAGCCCGACCTGCTCATCCTCGACGAGCCGACCAACCATTTGGATCTGGAAATGATTGAATGGCTCGAAAATTATTTCGCCAAAGAGAATATGACGCTCTTCATGGTGACGCACGACCGCTTTTTTCTGGAACGGGTCTGCAATGAAATTATAGAACTCGAAAACGGCAAAATTTATCAGTATAAAGGAAATTATTCCTACTACCTCGAAAAAAAAGAACTGCGCATCGCGGCAGAGAACGCCAGTATTGACAAAGCTAAAAACCTTTTCGTCAAAGAACTCGAATGGATGCGCCGTCAGCCGAAGGCGCGAACCACCAAATCGAAATCCCGTCAGGACGATTTCTACGTGATTAAAGAAAAAGCGCAAAGTCGCCGCCGTGAAAATCAGGTGGAACTGGAAATCAACATGGAGCGACTGGGCAGCAAGGTGATTGAATTTCACAAAGTTGTAAAGCAGTTTGGCGATCGGATCATCCTCAACGGATTTAGTTATGCTTTTCAACGCAGCGAACGCATCGGAATTATCGGGAAAAACGGCACTGGTAAGTCGACATTTTTAAATATCCTTACCGGCGCAATTCCGCCCGATTCCGGGAAAGTGATTATCGGTGATACTATTAAGCTTGGATACTATACACAATCCGGCATTGAAATCAAAACAGGACAAAAGGTTATTGATGTTATCCGCGAATTTGGAGAATACATTCCACTACTGAAAGGCCGCACTATTTCTGCCGCGCAACTTCTTGAACGCTTTTTGTTCGACCGCAAAAAACAACACGACTATGTTGAAAAACTCAGCGGTGGCGAGCTGAAGCGACTTTACTTGTGCACGGTTCTTATTCAGAATCCAAACTTTTTGATCCTCGACGAACCGACGAACGACCTCGATATCGTGACGCTAAACGTATTGGAAAACTTTCTACTCGATTATCCCGGATGTTTGGTAGTGGTATCGCACGACCGGTATTTCATGGACAAGATCGTGGATCACCTGTTTGTATTCCGCGGACAGGGCGAGATTGAGGATTTCCCCGGGAACTACTCCGATTTCCGGGCCTATGAAGACAGCGAAGTACCAGTAAAAACAGAACCCCGCGAGAAATTAAATTGGAAAGCGCAGCAGCAGCCTGCCTCCGGATTATCATTTCAGGAACAGAAAGAGTTTCAGAAAATAGAACGCGAGATTAAAGATCTTGAATTCCGCAAAAAAGAAATCGAACAATTGTTTGCCGAAGGAAAAGTCGCCGATGCCGACATCAGTGCTAAGGCGAATGAACTTCAGGAGCTGATTGCCGGATTGGAACAAAAAGAAGAACGCTGGTTCGAACTGAGCGCCAAAATGGAGTAATGCTGTTTGCCGTCAAGTCATATCTGAAGTTTTTGCTCCGCTCAACCAACGAGCATGGCGTACATTCTCCCTTTGTGTTTGATCTCGTCACCAAATGCCTGTACGATACAACAAACTATCCGCAGTACGAAGTGCTCCAAAAACATCGCGAAGCGCTTTTGGGAGACACATCCGCAATTTCCATGAGAGACCTCGGAGCAGGTTCGCAGGTCTTTACTTCACAAAACCGGCGCATAGCAGATATTGCGCGAAAAGCCGGAATTTCCAGCCGTCGGGCAAAAATGTTGTTTCGTTTAACGCATTATTTTCAATCGCAACGCACGCTGGAACTGGGAACGTCACTGGGCCTCGCCACGTGCGCTTTATCCATGGGAAATAAAGCCGGAACAGTTGTTACCGTGGAAGGGTGTGCGGAAACTGCCGCCGTGGCGCAGAGGTATCTGACGGGCGCAGGCGCAGGGAATGTTAGGGTAGAAGTAAACTCTTTTGAACGATTTCTCGAAAACGTCAGCGACCATTTCGACCTTATATTTTTTGATGGCAACCACCGGCGCGAGGCAACGCTTCGGTACTTTGAAGCATTACTGCCAACGGCGCATAACGACAGCGTATGGATTTTTGACGACATTCATTGGTCGGCGGAAATGGAAGCAGCGTGGGAGCAGATAAAAAAACACCCACGGGTCCGCATCACAATCGACACGTTCCAGTGGGGGTTTGTTTTTTTCCGGAGCGAACAAGTCTCCGAACATTTTACCATACGAGTTTAATTCGTGCGCAATGCTTTAATTAACTGCGCCTTGGTCATTTTGCTCCGGCCTTCGATTCCGACTTTTTTCGCCTCAGCGTACAAGTCGGCCTTAGTTCGGTCTTCATACGTCCCGGCTTTTCCGCCGCGTTTTGAAGCTCCTTCACTATTTGCAATGCGGGCTGATTTTTCTTTGCTGTAACCCTTGTCCCGCAAAGCCTCGTATTGATCGGGGTTTTTGACCCGCGATGTCGCTGATTTACCCGGCATTATCTACCTTTTTCTTTAGCATCGCGGTTCTCCTCACCCTTGGAGGTCAATCGCTCCCACTTAAAGGCCGGCGCAAATTTCACCTTAAGGTCGGCAATTTTACGATTGTGCTCGCTCGATAAACCTTCTTTTTCTACAGTGTTTTTCCGGTTGTCCAAGGCTTCGTAATACGTCTTGATTTCATCCAGATCCTCCCGACTATAGTTATTTTTATTCTTGTCGAATTCGTTGTAGAAACGTTCGTAAACACTCAGAATATTGTCTTTGTTTACCCACGCGAAAGTCATGTCACTTCCCATCTCATTACCAAACAAAGAAGTGCCCAGCGCCGTGCCTCCTCCGGTGTTGGAAGCAGCATTTTCAGCCTCGATTTTAGCCTGATACTTTTCGCGAAGGGCTTCGTACTTTGCCCGCGCTTCATTCACCCGGGCCTCAGCAGCCTCGCGATCAGACAAGTTAGCCATGGCAGCTTCCAGTTCGGACATCCGTTGCTCATAACCAGCCTCAATCTGTTCCCAGTTTTCCATAGCCTCGGCTTCGCCAACATTTCCAAGCGAATCCACATACATCGCATACCCGTCAACTGTGCGCTCAGCACGTTCCTGTTCTTCATTTTTACACGCCGTCAATCCCACCAGGATCGCTACGGCAAAAAGTGCATTTTTGGTTTTCATAGATTTTTTTTTGTCTATTAAAGTTATAAAAGACGAAAACCGCAATAAAATATGCTGAAAAAGATTGGGAAAAATTTAGCATCCCCGCAATTAAGAATGCGGCGCAGATTTCGACCAAAAATGTAGTACTTTTAGCGGCAAATTACCCGTATGGCGGCACTTATTGACATTCGCGATATCAAGCGCAACTTCGAACTCGGACACGAAACGGTTTACGTTCTTAAAGGGATCGACCTTCAGATTAATAAAGGTGAATATGTGGCACTAATGGGCCCTTCGGGATCCGGAAAATCCACATTAATGAACATTCTCGGATGCCTCGACACACCGACTTCCGGCGATTATATTCTCAACGGAAAAAACGTCAGCCAGATGCACGATGACGAACTTGCCGAAATCCGAAACAAGGAAATCGGGTTTGTTTTTCAGACCTTCAACCTTCTTCCGCGCACTACCGCACTCGATAATGTAGCACTTCCCATGGTGTACGCGGGCTACCCGAAGGCAGAACGCCGGCAACGCGCCAAAGAAGTACTCGATCAGGTAAATCTCAGCGACCGGGTCGATCACCAGCCCAACCAGCTTTCCGGTGGACAGCGCCAGCGGGTTGCCATTGCCAGAGCACTCGTGAACCGTCCGTCCATCATCCTTGCCGACGAACCAACCGGTAACCTGGAC